>JAEEGL013081319.1_pt1 | contig 27496 bp, 27 predicted proteins | sample 9134231 | NCBI WGS metagenome assembly JAEEGL01 (sample SAMN16246548, study PRJNA631951) | gut metagenome | biome: gut microbiome; feature: rumen; material: fiber-attached | host: Bos | place: Iran: Karaj | collected 2018-10
AAGACTTTGCTTAGCTTGGTCGAAGCCCAGTTTTGTTTGGTCATAAACTTGTTGCGTTACGTTGCCGCTTTCTTTCAATGCCTCGACACGTTTCATTTCCGTCGTCAAATTCGCAACGCTCAATTTTGCGTTGATATATTGCTGTTGGTCCATTGTCACCAGACTTTGACCACGACGAACCTTGTCGCCGACTTCCACGTGGATTTTTTCAATGTGACCTGTCACCGAAGGTGCTATGTTCATTGTTTCGTACCCTTCGAGCGTCGTGGTCAGGTCGAGATTTTTTGCAATTGTTTGTTCTTGCAACGTAATAACTTTTACTACTTCTTTTTGTACAACCGAATCATTTTCAGCGTTTTGTGTCGTTTCTCCTTTTTGACCGCAACCAACCATTGCTAAAGCTGCGAATGCGAGTGCCGTGTTTCTTACAATCTTTTTCATATCTATAAAATCACTTTGTATCATTATTTATTAAGTAAATCTTCCAATTCAACTTTTGCGTTGATTAACTGCAACATAGCGTTGATGTAGCTGCTTTGTGCCGACACCAAGTTGGTGCTTGCGTTGGTGACTTCGAGACTCGAAGCGGCACCGTGCTCGAATTTTATCGCCATATTTTCAAACACACGTTTCGTCACGTCGAGATTGCTTAGTTGCGTCTGGTACGTTTCGTAAGCCGACGTCAGGTTGTAGCGAAGTTGCTTGTCTTGAATGAGCAAACCGTCCTTGGTCGTTTCAAACGAATTTTGCGTTTTGTTGTACGAAATTTTCGCCTCTTTCACGTTGCTCATCCGTTGCCAGCTTTTCCACAGAGGAATGCTCACCGAAACGCCAACCACGTTTGGCGGTGTCATATCCATAGTTTTTTCGTCGCTGAAATAGTGCTTGTTGCTATATTGATAGAATGCGCTCACCGTCGGCAGGAACGAGACTTCCTCGGCAAGTACCTGTTTTTTCGACAATTCAAGATTTTTGTTCAACAGTTGGTAATTATAATTGCTGTCGAGTTCAAACTGTGTGTTGAGCAGTTCCATTGCCGAATCAACATTAAGCAAGTTTTCAATTTTTTCGGTCAATACTAATTTTGTCGTAACGTCGCATCCCAACTGAAGAATAAGCGAATTGTAGAGCATTTCCAACGAACGTTTTGTAGAGTTGATGCTCGTCTGCATGGTTGCTACTTGCACAAGAAATTGGTCGGCGGTGGTTTGTTCCGCAACGCCTATCTTCACTGAATTTTCAGTCATTTCGTGCAGTTTCTTCAAATTTTCGAGGTTTTGGTCGAGCAAGTCAATCGTTGATTCCATTGCAAGAATCGACATATAAATTGTTGTGACACTTGACTGTATGTCGCGTTCGCTTTTTTTGAGCGAAATGTCCGACATGTCAATCGCGATTTTCTGCATCTGCATACCAACAATCTGAGCACCCGTGAGCGCCACCGAAGCCGTCAAACCAAGTGTTCCGTAAGGAGGCATGGCGATTTTCATTCCCATCATTTCCATTTCGTAGCCCAACATATTGTTGTAGTCATACGATGCGGAAACTTGTGGAAGCATTGTCGATATTGTTTGCCAGCGGTTTGCTTCGGCAATTCGTACGTCAAGCGAGGCATTTTGGAGCGTACGGTTGTGCGACACGGCATATTGTTTCGCCTCGTTGAGCGAAAGGCTGAGTTGCTCGTCCTGCGCGAATGCCGACGACACCATGGCTACAAATGCAATTACAATTAGAGCATTCTTTTTCATTACTACTGTTATTTTTCGTGTGCAAAGGTAAATACTTCGACAATATTTCAAACAGATTATGGATAAACTGCGTGTAAATGTAGATTTTTAGAGAAACAACGTAAAAATCTCGATAATCAGGTAGAGCAAAGCTTGTTTTTGTAAAACAAACAACTTCTATTACTTTACTTGATTTTTCTTTGTTTTTAGCCCTAATTTTTTCTTTTTCTCGTATTCTGCTTTTTTCTTGAGATATTCTTCGTACTTTTTCTCCAAGTAATTGTCAGCCATGATGTTATAATCTATTGATTGACTTTGTGATATGGTAGAGCAATTCGATTGAATTATCCACGTCTTTCTTGTGTACAGATTCTATAACTTGGTGCAAATGTCTTGTCGGTATTGATACTGCTCCTGCAATAGCTCCGCCGGCAACCATTTTTTGCAATACGCTTGTGTCGGTTCCGCCGCCTTGCATGATTTCCGACTGGAATGGAACATTGTATTTGTCTGCAATGTATTTCATGAACGAAACGAATTTTGTATTGCAGATGACCGATGAATCCATAATTTTTATGCCCGGACCTGCACCGAGTTTCGTTATTTGTTCTTGTGGAGTGCTTCCAGGAACATCGTAGGCAATTGTCGTGTCGAGTGCAACGGCAACGTCAGGTTGAATGTTCAATGCGGCAACCTGTGCTCCGCGTAATCCCACTTCTTCCTGCACGGTGAACGTAAAATATGTATCAAACGGAAGTTCTTTTTCGTGCAGTTTTTTTATGACTTCTATAAGAATGTACACCGAAATTCGGTTGTCGAGAGATTTTCCGTTTATGCAGTCGCCCATTTCAATACACTCGCGTTCGCGTGAAATAGGGGTTCCGATTTCGACGATTTTTTCAACCTCGGTTTTCTCCATTCCCAAATCAATGAAAAAATCTTTCACCGTAACTTTTTTGTCGCGTTCTTCGGCTGTCATTACGTGGATTGGTTTTGCACCCATCACGCCGATGATGTCTTTTTTCCCGTGTACTATAACTCTCTGAGCTGTAAGTGTTTTAGGGTCGAAACCGCCTAAAGTCGTGAATTTCAAGAAACCGTTGTCGTCAATGTGCGTCACGATAAATCCGATTTCGTCCATGTGGGCGGCAATCATCATTTTTTTGTCGCTTTGACCTTTTCTGAATGCAATGAGATTTCCCATGTTGTCAACTGAAATTTTGTCGACATACGATGAAATTTCTTTTGTGATAAGGTCTCTGGTTCTATCTTCGAATCCCGAAGGACCTGCAACTTCGCTGAGTTTTTTTATTAGTTTGAAATTCATAATTTTAAGCCTTAAGAGTGTGATTCAATTCAGTTTTTGAAAAATATGATTCGGCAAATGATTTGTCGATTGTAAGCGTTTTAACTTTTTTCGATGGATATTCAAACATCACGTCAAGCATGATTGCTTCGCAGATGGAACGCAGACCGCGTGCACCGAGTTTGAATTCGATTGCCTTATCTACAATGAAATCCAATGCGTCGTCGTTGAACGAAAGTTTTATGCCGTCAATTTTAAATAATTCAATGTATTGCTTGATGAGCGCATTTTTCGGCTCTGTGAGAATTTTTCGCAAGGCATCTCTGTCCAGTGGATTGAGGTGGGTGAGTACTGGCAGACGGCCGATAATTTCGGGAATAAGACCGAATGCACGTAAATCTTGCGGTGCAATGTATTGCAGAAAATTATTTTTGTCTATGTCCTTGTTTTTCTCTTTCATTCCGTAGCCCACGGTGTGGGTGTTTAAACGGCGGGCAATGATTTTCTGAATGCCTTCGAACGCTCCTCCGCAGATGAACAGAATGTTTTTGGTGTTGACCGCAATCATTTTTTGTTCGGGGTGCTTGCGACCACCTTGTGGTGGCACGTTTACCACGGAACCTTCCAAAAGTTTCAATAAACCTTGTTGAACGCCTTCGCCGGATACGTCGCGGGTGATAGACGGATTGTCGCCTTTTCGTGCAATTTTGTCTATTTCGTCAATGAAAACAATTCCTTGTTCTGCTTTCTCAACATCGTAATCGGTTGCTTGTAGCAGTCTCACTAAAAGACTTTCAATGTCTTCGCCAACGTAACCAGCTTCGGTGAGAACTGTCGCATCAACAATTGCGAATGGTACTTCTAAAAATTTTGCTATCGTCTTCGCAAGAAGTGTTTTACCTGTTCCTGTCTCTCCAACCAAAATAATGTTTGATTTTTCTATATCTACATCATTGTCAGTTGGTTGCGATATTCTTTTATAATGATTGTACACGGCAACGGCAAGTGATTTTTTTGCCTCGTCTTGGCCAATCACGTATTCGTCAAGGTGTTTTTTGATGTCGACAGGCTTGATGTTCGAAAAATTCTTCAGTTTGGATTTCTTGTTTTTGGGGGTGATTTCATCCAACACGATTTGTGCCTGTTTCACGCAGTCGCTGCAAATAAAACCATTGAGTCCGTTCAAAAGAACAGGAACTTCGTCTTCGTCGCGTCCGCAAAATGAGCATTTATTTTTTTTCATTGGTTATAAAGATAGGTTATTGAACAAATTTTGAAAGAAGTCGGAGATACTGTACTTGGTAACCGCCGCTGACCTCGCTGATTGACCAAGCGTTGATAGGCCATCCGTTGTTGATGTCCATATATGATTTTTGTGCCGGTTGACCGATAAGCGGTTTTACGTCGACTTCGAAACACTTGGAATTATTGTATTCGCTACCGCAGTTGTTTGGACAACATTGATCCCACGCATATTCAATATTTGGACCGCCACAAAGGAATCCCGGGGCAGGACCATATTTTGAAACACCGACTTCGTCCCATTTGTCGCTTCCGTTTTCAAACCAGCAGTGGTAAATCTGCCGTACGCTGTTTTCAGCACCATATTGGTTCATGTTCGTCAAGTAGCATTTGTTTAACGGATTCACGCCGTGCAGATAATGAATATAGCGTTCAGCATAACTGATGGCGTCTTGTCTGATTTCGGGCATGATGTTGTAAAACACTAAATTGTAGTAAATACAGCCATGTTTTGCTTTTGTCCCGTTGCTTCCCCAAACGTAGTCTTTTTGGTACGCCAGATACGGGTCGTCGTCGGCTTTTATTGCAAAAAGATTGACTATGGTGTCGGTTGCGCGGGCATACACAGCTTTAATGTGTTTAACAATGTCGGGATTGGCATTGTCCATAGCTGTGTAATACAACAGCATGTCCTGATTAGCTTCGCCGAACGGGAACACCAAAATCCAGTCTATCATGCGGGCTTTTTTGTAATTCAACTCAAAAAATACTTTGTATTTGTTGTTTCCTGTTGCGTCGTATAATCGGAGAGCAGCTTGCAGTTTCTTTTCTACACGGGTAAGGTCGTCGCATTCGTTTTGACCTGCGGCAAGTCCTTGCGTACCATGTTCGGCACTGTTGTTGAAGAACAATACGTTTGGATTGTCGTCAGCCCAGTTCCATGCTTTGATTGCGGCAGTTTTCAATTTTTCCGAAAATGCTTTGTCGTATTTCGCAAAGATCTTTGCTCCGTAAGCGTAGGCGGCGGCGGCAGAAAGGGCAGAAGAGGTACTTGGCCCGCCCCAGTAACTTGGCTTTGTACAAGTCGACGGCGGAGTTGCTTCTTGCGAACCGACTACGGCTACAACGCTCCCGTCTTCGAATTGCAGGCGGAGCAGATGTTCTAACCCGAATTTTACTTCGTCAATTATGTCGGGAATGCCGTTCCCAGATTCTGGAATGTTGAAATCGTCTGTCCATGCGGCAGGATTTTCTTCGTAAGACAATAATAAATAGATTATGTAGTCGCACGTCCAGTTTGTGTAACGGTTGAAGTCGCCTGCGTCGTACCAACCGCCGTGTACGTCTTTTTCGGTACTCGGGTCGTCTTTGTGCAGAAATTCACGACAATTCATGTCCTGACTCGGACCGAGGTGACTCGCTTTGTCTGTCCAGCCTTCGCCGGCAAATTGTGCCGTTTTTTCAAAGCCCGCACGTTGATAGTAGAAATATCTGAATGCGTGTTTTAATGGTTCTTTGTAAACATTTGGGGAGATGTCAAATTTGTAAGATATTTCTTTGGTTTTCAAATCTTTAATGTAGTATGTGCCCTCTAACTTCACCTCTGAAAAATCGAAGCGCCACACTTGGTCGCCGCACGAAGAATCTACTTCGCCATTTCGCCATGCAACGGGACAACCTTTATATATGGTCTTGTTTGTTTTTGCATCAATTACGGCAAATTTTTTGCCTGGCGTGTATTGCTCGTTGGCGTCGTAGCCGATTTTCGGGCTACGGACAATTGCAATTTTTTGTGATTCAGGTAAATAACCGAATTGGTCGACGACAATGTATTTGCTTTCTTTTTGTGCAAACAAAAGGGTGGCAATACAAGAGAATACTACAATGAGAGTTTTTTTCATACCTCGTTTTCTACAGATTTCGTGCAAAGATAAAAATATCTACTTTTTTAGAAACTGTTTTGAATTAAAAAAGCATAGATACTATTCCTATTTAACCATGTTTAATTAGAGCGATACTATATGTAGTGTAAGTTTGTGATTTGAGATAGTTGTGCTTATTGTTTAGTCAATCAGCTGCAAATACGTAAGTCCTGTGCTTTTCCCTACAAGATAGCAGATTGGCTCTGAATCGTTTTGAATGAGTTTGTCCATAAAAACGGATTCGTTCAAAACGAATACACCTGTGCAAAAACGGTCGCCGACACGTAATATCTGTGAATTTTCGATTATCAATATTTTGAACATCGTTCCCCCTTGATATTCTGCCACACAGCGTCGGTCGGGAGCCCAATGAAATTCCACTTTTTGGTTTGCGGTTAAATCTTGGGTACGAATATATGGTACAAGCGAAATGTCAGATTCGGTGTAGGCGTTTTTATTTATTTTTTCCTTAAAATCGTCCCAATTTTTGTAGTTGAGAAATCTTGACAAAATATCCAATGTGGTTTCGCGTGCTACAATGTCTTTCCCCACGTAGCCCCAAATTCGTTTTAATGTTGATGCACTTACAGATTCGTGAATGCGTTCCCATATCGCTCCTGACAAAAAATCAAAATCAGAAGGAACCTTCAGTTTTTTCGATACAACCTCTTCGATTTTTTCTTTTAATATAGAAATATCAGAATCCTTTTTACCCATGCCACAATTTTTTTTACAAAAATGAGAAATAAATACAATTTTTTCAAAGGTCATTTTAGGTCATTTGCCGTTGGGGTGATTTTAAAATGCACAATGTACAATGCATAATGCACAATGGTGGTGGAAGAATGAAATTAATTGTGCATTGTGAATTATGCATTGTGAATTATGAATTATCTTTGCAAGGATATGACGGACGACAAAAACTCTGGATTTGTGGTTGAGGAGATTCCCGAAAACATTTCGCAGATGAGCGAATACGGCGAGACAATCTCCAAGGGCGTGTATTGCCTCTGCAAGGTGAAACGCTACGGAAAATGGTATTTCTTGAAAGGTTTGCAACCTATAAACCGTGACTTGACGCAGTTCCGGGAATATCTTAAAAAAGAATTTGAACTCGAAATCCAGCTTGACCATCCCAATATTGTCCGTGCCGTTTCGTGGGAAAACGACGAGCATTTTGGTCCGTGTTTTTTGATGGAATTTGTTGATGGACTGACACTTGACGAATTCCTCAAAACAAATCCGTCGGCAAAAATCCGTAAGAAAATCGCACTGGAAATTCTGTCGGCAATGAGTTATTTTCACTCCTTGCAGATTATTCACCGTGATTTGAAGCCACTCAATATCCTCATTACCCGTAAGGGCAACAATGTGAAAATCATAGACTTCGGTCTGTCAGATTCCGATGCGTACGCCATTTTCAAGCAGCCTGCAGGAACTGACGGATATGCCGCACCAGAACAAATTACAAGTGGTGCGGAAACCGACCAAAGAAGCGACATTTACGCCTTCGGGAAAATCCTGCAATTGCTGTTCCCGCATAAATATTGGTTCATAAAGCGAAAATGCCTGCAATCGGACAAGGCACGACGTTTTGCGAATGCCGACGAAATCATCGCAAAAATACGACGGAGAAGTGTTTGGTCTATTGTTCTTCCATTGATTCTTGTGGCAGGAGGAATAATCTCGATAACTTTGTCGCTTATCAAGCAAGGGACTGAGATACAGAGACTTGCAGAACAAAAAAACGACACCGGCGTTATCCATTCCGTTGACACGATTGTGACACAGACGGCATCTGTTTTTAACGCAGAGCAACAATGCTTTTATGACACTTTAGCTGCTGAATTGGAACGACTTGCGTCACCAATTCTTGATAAACTGCAAAAAGGCGAAGTACGTACGCAGATTGAGGCGAACAATATTGTTTCGCAATTCGTTATTACAAGCAGCAATCTCATTCGCGAGCAGGCAAAAACCGAAGATAAAGAGTTTAATAAAAAATTGACTGACAAAGGTTTAGAACTGATGGTGAATTATCAGACAATATTCTACAACTATACACAAAAACTGCCGTTGGGGATTGATTGACATAAAACCGTGAAGCATTGTGGGGAGGTGATGTTGACACGGTCTTCGTGAAAAATGACCTAAAATGACCTTTGGAAAATTATTTGTTTTTTATTTATTTTGTTTCATAGATTCGATAAAATATCATTATGGAAGAAAAATTATGCATTGTACAATTTCCACATCCTGGAAATGAACCTCGTCCGAAAGAAGGCGTAGATGTAAAATGGAATTTAAGCAAAAAACATAAAAGAAAATATTTATGTTGTACAGGTAATTATATGAAGAATGGTATTGAAGTCCGCGACAGACTGATGTTTTGGGGAGAATGGGAACCTGATTCTCATATTATAAGAGATTATGGAATAAATAATATCCCTCGCTATCTTCAAAAGCCAATCTGGCCGTGCGAAATGGGGTTGTTGGAAGGAACACGTTTTTATCTGTGACAAGACGTTTTGTAAGGATGAACCTTCTTAATTTTTATAATATGAACTACTATAACAAATTTATTCTATCGTTCAAAACGTCGGAACAACTCAATGAGTTCTTACAGAAATACGACGACGGTGTGGAACTTGCACTCACTGTTGACAACTTCACTGTTGATTGGGCCAGATTCAAGACAGTTGACGAAAAAACAATGTTATATTCCTGTTTTTCTGATTTGTCGCTGGCTGATTATTTCGATGACATCTGCAAAAAATATCAAGATATTACAATTGAAAGTTTTTCTGTAAATAACGAAACGGAAACTAAGACCGTGGGAATCGGAAATAATGGTACATATTCCGAAACTATCGTTACAGACACGGAAATGGACGACGAAGAGTTTTATCATGCGATGGAGCAAAAATACGGAACATTTCATGATCTGGAGTACGAAGAAGATGCTTCCGAAAATACGTTTGAAGAGCAAGGATTTTTGCTTTTTAAAAACGGCGAAAACGAAGAAAAAACCGTTTCGATAGAAGCTGTGAGAATGACACTTCCCGCCCATTATGAAATTCCTTCTCGTTTGACATTGGATGGCGAAGAATATACAGTAACGTATCTTGGTTCAACGGCATTCGGTGGACATACGGAATTAGAAAGTGTTGTCATTCCCGACGGCATTACAGGTCTTGACCACGCTGTTTTTGGTCATTGCACGAACCTGAAGGAAATCCGCATTCCGGCTTCTGTCGCGAGTTATGGCGAATATGTATTTTCAGATTGCCACAAAGACTTAACCATATATGTTCCGCACAATAATAAGTATGTAAAGGAATTACAGGACGAATACCCTGATGTGAAATTTGTCTTGGAAAAGTAAAAAATCTATAGCTGAAACAAAGCACACCTTTTTATTGCGATTAATTAAAGCATTATGATAAAAGATGTAGAAAAAATCATTGAGAAGTTACAGAAAACTTCGCAGAATCCTAAAGCAATTTTTAGGAGAAACATTTGCTCATGGGACGAAATATATCAAGGGCTGAGGACCTACCCTGCGTATTACATATATCCGAAGAGTCAATATAAGAAAATGTGTAAACAAAGGGAAAATAGGGAGAAAGAAGGAAGGAATATCATAATAATAAATGGCGAAGAGAAAAAACTTGGTCCACCCCAAATGAAGGGACCTGCATTTGTTTGTCCGCACAAAAAACTTATGGTAACAACATTCAACGGTTTGATTGGTATTGGATCAACTATGAGAACAAAAGTGATGGTATGTCCTATGTGCGGAATACAAATAAAAATATACTGCAATCACGGTAACTGTGGAATTCGTATGAATAGCGAATGTTTACTTGCTGTGTCGTTCAAAACGGCTGAACAACTTTCTCAGTTTATAGAAAAAAACAAACGAATAGACCGTCACTTCGGGTTGCTGACAAAAGACGTATATGTGTTTGGCTATAATTGGGGTGGTGGGATTTCCTCCGACGGAAAAACGGCTCTGTATCATTGTGTCCCTCAAAATTCATTTGAACCATATCTGAAACATATTTGTGAAAACAACACCGACATTGTGGTTGAATATTTTGAACAAGACTATGTTCGCGGCAATAAAATCATAGGATATGGCGATAGCAACGGATATACGCAAGCAACAAGCGAGGATTCCATGGAAAATTTTTATAATACAATGGAGGAAAAATATGGCACATTCGAGGAACAACCCTCTCCTCCACCCGAACGTTTGAGACATTCCGATCCTTCTGAATAAGATACCTATCCTACTGTGGTTTCGACAAAAACAAATAATATGGACAGAAAAGAAGAACTCATCAAGAAATTCAATGCACTTGCAGAGAAGGCAGAAGTCAAGACGTACGAAAAAAGTTTCGTCATTGGAAATAAGCGTTTCCCCGCTGGTACACAAGTGATGTGGATTGGAGCGTATGGAAACAAATTCTACAAATTGCCTGGCAGTGACCACTGGTGCATAGAGACAGCGGGAAGCTTGCGTTCTGTGAATGACATATTACAATATGTCGCAGAGCCAAATGGACGACTCCTAAGTTGCGTTAAGAATGCATGCAAGAAAATGTCAAATCTTCTTGAACCAAAAGAAAAAGAGCCAAAAACTGAACACATCTGCGAGTTCAAAGTTGGTGACACTGTGTTATCTTCTTATGACCCGCACTGCGAGAGCCTCAGTGGAAACACAATATACTTTTGGACTGTGAAAAAGATAAATAAGGCAAGCATCGTGCTCGATCCACTTGGAATTGAGTGCGACAAAGATGACCTCGCCGCTGTAAAGGATTGGCAAGAATGGTGCATCTATGTGAAGCCAACATCGTTGGAAAACAGCCATGATGACGCAATGATACACCCAGCAGAAGAGACCACCACATTTCGTTATAGACCAAATCGGAAAGCATATGTGTACGATGAATATGGCACAGTTGAGAAATACCGTGACGACGAGAAATACTATGCATCGCGGCAATATGGATAATTTGTCAATGTAGAATTTATTTTTAAAATAGCAAATATATGCAGTACAACTATTTTCCACGAAAAAGAGAACTGAGAAACTTGATTTTCAAGTTGAGAAAAGAACGTGGCAACAACGGCGACTTCAACGACATAGACACCAGCCGTGTCACCGATATGAGAGGCGTGTTCGACGGTTACTGGAATTTTAATGGCGATATATCACAATGGAATGTATCGAACGTGAAGAATATGAGAGGAATGTTCTCTGGTGCAAAAAGTTTCAATGGAGACTTGTCGAAATGGGATGTGGGCAATGTAACCGATATGTGCGGTATGTTTCACGGCGCAGAGAACTTCAACGGTGATATCTCGAAGTGGAACGTGAGCAACGTGGAAAATATGGATGGTATGTTCGCTGCTGCAGAAAACTTCAATGGAGACTTGTCTGCCTGGAACGTGTCGAACGTGAAAAATATGAACGGTATGTTCTCTGGTGCAAAAAGTTTCAACGGCGATTTATCTAAATGGAACGTGGGCAATGTAACCGATATGGGCAGTATGTTCGGATGGACGTCTTTTAATGGAGACATTTCCCAATGGGAGGTTTCAAAAGTCATTGATATGAGTGGTATGTTCAACAATTCGGAATTTAATGGCGACTTGTCGAAATGGAACGTGAAAAATGTGAGAAAGATGTTGGAAATGTTTTATATGGCAAAAAATTTCAATTCCGACTTGTCAAATTGGGATGTGTCAAAGGTTGTGACTATGCGTGCAATGTTTGCCCACGCCGAGTCGTTCAACTGCAATCTCTCTCAATGGAATGTGTCGGAAGTGATGAATATGGAATATATGTTTTATGGCGCGAAGTCTTTCAACAGCGATTTGTCGAAATGGGACGTGGGTAATGTGTCAAAAATACATAAAATGTTTGACTACGCCGAACAATTCAGTGGCAATACGCCGGACTGGGACAAAAGCAATGTGAACGCTATTCGTGACCAATACCAGAAGAAGCTCGATGACATACGAAGAAGATCAGAACATTTTGGCGGGAACAAATTTCAACCTGACATTTTGAAGTGGGATGATATGGAGAGATATGTGCTCAATAAAGAAATATTTAGTTCCATGCAAGAAAAGTTTAAAAGAGTACTTTCTCAAAAGAAATCTACAATAGAAACGAAATACAAATCTTCGATTAATTAAAACGATTCTGGTGGATGCAGTAGACGAAAACGGAGACTTGATATGTTGGTTCAACGATGACGATTGGTACGATTTTGAACAATGTGACCAAATAGGTGACATACTCGATAAAATCGGGTTTACCTGCGGTCAGCCAAACCTAAATTATAAGATTAAGGACCATTCGTTTTTATTCATAGATATTTTCACCCTCGAGAAAGAAGAGATTCTTGTTAAAATCTTGTATTACATGGGATTTCGTGACGAAACCATCATCTCGCAATATAAATCGGAGATATTGGAAGATCCCGTGGTATGGAAAATCTATAATCATTGGCATTCCCAGATTATCCAAAAGAAATCTTAACTTCTTAATTGCCCTACCTTTCTACGGATTACATACCACCAAGCACAAATTCTCAATTCTCAATTTTCAATTGTCAATTCTCAATTAAAATCCCCTTCCAACTCTTGCTATTCCTACAAACTTGCAAATGACCTAAAATGACCTTTGAAAAGTTCAATTTTTTTTACAAAATTTGTAAACAATAAATTTTATTTTTTATAATGTCGAAGAAGACGATGATGAATTTTAATTACTTCCCCAAAAGCAAAGTCGAGCTCAAGGAGTTACTTGAGAAACTTATTGTATTGCGTGGTAAAGAAGGCGATTTCAACGACATTGACACCAGCAAAATCACTGATATGAGTAGTCTGTTCGAAAGAGCAGAAGAATTCAACGGTAACATCTCTCGATGGAATGTGAGCAAAGTGACAAATATGAGTCGTATGTTCTTTTTTGCAAGCTCATTCAACGGCAACATCTCTAAGTGGGACGTGGGCAATGTGACAAACATGAGTGAAATGTTCGAGCATGCAAGTTCCTTCATCGGCGACATCTCTCAGTGGAACGTGAGCAACGTGAATGATATGAGTTATATGTTCGCATACGCGAGTTCCTTCAACAGTGAAATTTCCCAATGGAATGTGAGCAAAGTGAAGAATATGCATTCTATGTTCTGGGCAGCAAGCTCATTCAATTGCGACATCTCTAAGTGGGACGTGAGCAAAGTAACCAATATGAGTTTAATGTTTGCATATGCGCATTCATTCAACGGCAACATATCGCAATGGAACGTGAGCAAGAAAACCAATATGAATGATATGTTCTACGGCGTAAGTTCCTTCAACTCTTTTGAGTTCTGACATTTTGATTTTTTAAATTTTTTTGCAAAATTTGTAATGTCATAAATTTTGGTCAAAAATCTTTTTGAATGAAATTTGGGGGTTAAAGTAGTTCTGTTAATTTAAAATAAAATAGTTATGCATAGAGTATTTACAGCATCCAGAGTATCACAAGGGAATGCATTATTTCCACCATCAATTATATTCGACGATTCGGGTGTAACAATCAAATCACCCTCATTGCTTCATCAGCAACGAAGTATTATTCCATATAATGCAATTTCCAGTGTATATATAGACAATCCTCTTGTGGGATTTTCATCTATCAGCATTAGTGCATACGGAAGAACTATAACAGTGGATGGTTTCTACAAAGCCGACGTAGAAGCTATGAAACGCATAATAGAAAATGGCGGCAAAGAAGACGATGGATTTTTTAGCAGTGCTTCAAATCATGGTTCATATGCACCAGAAGGGAACTATAGAAGAAGAGAAAGGGAAGATTTTGATGATGAATGGGAAGAAATGCCCCGACAACATAGGACACATAGAAAAAGCCGACAAGAAGATGATGGCAATTGGAGCATATCAAGTAGCAGTGGTTCATCGTATGACAATGAAGACGAGATAACAAGTATACTCCAGGAATGGGCTAAAGAGAAAGAGGAAGAATATGAAAGGAAGGAAAAACGTGAAGCAGAAGAGAAGCGTCGTAAAGAGCAAGAAAAACGCCGTAAAGAGCAAGAGGAAAAAATGTATGAGGAGCGGAAACGACGAGAGGCAGAAAGAAAAATTTTAGAAACGGAAGATAAACGAAAAGCAGGACTTGGAAGCGAATATAATTATCACCCCAAAACAAAGAATGAACTTAAAGAATTATTAAATGTACTCATAGCGAAACGAGGTAATAATGCTGATTTTAATGACATAGACACCTCTAAAATAACAGACATGAGCAATTTGTTTCATTCTGCACACGATTTCAATGGAAATATATCTCAATGGGACACCAGCAATGTGATTGACATGAACAACATGTTCTCTTGGGCAGAAACTTTCAATGGCGATATCTCCAATTGGAATGTTTGCAAGGTCACTAACATGAATAGCATGTTTAGGGAAGCCAAAAAATTCAACCAAGATCTAAGGCATTGGGATGTCGGCAATGTTAAGAATATGTGTTGTATGTTCTTCAATGCATATCATTTCAATCAAGACATCAGCAAATGGAATGTTTGGAAAGTTGAAGATATGAGTCATATGTTTCAGTATGCATCTGACTTTAATCAAGACATTGGGAGATGGGACGTTAGCAATGTTACAGATATGAGTCATATGTTTTATTGTGCTAAATCGTTTAATGCGGATATTTCTCGGTGGAATGTTTCGAATGTTGTTACTATGAAAGCAATGTTCCAACGTGCAAACTCTTTCTATGGCGACTTGTCAAAATGGAATGTAAAGAACTGTGAAAACATGAATGACATGTTCGAAGAGGATGAAACCGAATGGTATAAAAATCCTCGTGCTAATCACAAAAGTACATCCTCAAAATCCCAATACCTATACCAACCAAGAACAAAAAAAGAACTTAAGGCAATTGTTGACAAACTAATAAAAGAACGAGGCAATAATGCCAATTTGAATGACATTGACACATCTATGATAACCGATATGAGTTTAATCTTCAACGGATTAGAAAACTTCAATGGCGATGTGAGCAAATGGAATGTTTCGAATGTTGTTACTATGAAAGCAATGTTCCAGAATGCCAAATCTTTCAATGGCGACTTGTCAAAGTGGGAAGTGAGCAATGTGACCGATATGGGTTATATGTTTTACTGTGCTGAAAAATTTAAAGGTGACTTGTCAAAATGGGATGTTTCAAAGGTTACCGATATGAGTGTTATGTTTGGCGGAGCTAAATCTTTTATAAGCGACCTAAGCAAATGGAACGTTTCGAACGTTAAAAGAATGGATTACATGTTTATGCAAGCAACAGCATTCAATAGTGATTTATCGAAATGGAATGTTTCAAAATGTACAAATATGCGCCAAATGTTTACTGACGCAAAATCATTTGACAGCGACTTGAATAACTGGAACGTTGCTAATGCAACAGACCTCACAAATATGTTTTGGGATGCACCGAAAATGCAGTCGCACTTGCCCAAGTGGTACAACCACTGACGATAACGTATGCAAATGACTGAAAAAAAATATATTTTACCTTTTATTTTTTTAATTATTTTTACGACAATATAAAAACTCTAAAAAAACACAGCTATGGATAAAACATACAATTATTTCCCAAAAAGCAAAGACGAACTCAAAGAGTTACTAAAGAAACTTATTGAAGAACGTGGCTACGAAGGCGATTTCAACGACATCGACACTTCAGCCATCACTGACATGTCACAGTTATTCTCGAATAATAAAAAATTCAATGGGGATATCTCAAAGTGGAACACAAGCAATGTCACTGACATGAGATATATGTTCTCGTGGGCAGGTTCCTTCAACGGCAACATTTCCAAGTGGAACGTGAGCAAGGTGTTAGCTATGGACCATATGTTCTCTAACGCAAATTCCTTCAACGGTGACATATCCAAGTGGGACGTGAGCGAGGTGTTAGATATGGACAATATGTTCTCTAACGCAAGTTCCTTCAACGGCGACATTTCCAAGTGGGACGTGAGTAAGGTGCGTAACATGTGTCATATGTTCGATGGAGCAAGTTCCTTCAATGGCGACATTTCTCAATGGAACGTGAGCAATGTGAATGATATGAGTTGGATGTTCTCTGAAGCAAGTTCATTCAACGGCGACATTTCTCAATGGGATGTGAGCAAGGTATATGATATGAGTTGTATGTTCGACTGTGCGAGTTCATTCAACGGCGACTTGTCTAAGTGGGACGTGAGCAATGTGACCGATATGAGTTGTATGTTTGAAGATTGCCCAATCAACAAGGAATATAAACCAAAGCTAACATAGTTGGAAATAACAGGTAAACTTGGTAACAATGGAAAAAATTGACAAGACATACGTTTTTAAAGACGACGACGAGTTCTATAACTATGTCGTCGTCCCCAAAGTGTTCATAAAAGAAAGTAAAGTGACTAACTCTAAGTATTGCGAAATGGAATTGACAAAGTTCTATTACGATGCTCTTAAGAAAGGTGAAGAATTCTATGTAGATGACCCAGAGTCAAAAGTCATGAAAAGAGAAGTAGTGCAACTTGGTCCTTGCCAAGCGTCATTGAAGAATATTAACCCATTCTTCAAACACGACTGGGAGAAGAAGAAAAAACTCGAGAGTAGGAATAAGGCAATCCAAGATCCCAGTCCAAACAACCACAATGTGCAATTCTCTGAACAGAAACAACAAAATTATATTTTTGGTGGAACAGATGATAGAAATACGGAGCTTATTTATCCTATTAATTTATCACCTAGAGACTATAAGAAGGCGTTAGCTACAGGTATACATAAATTTTTAAATGAGATTTCAGATTGTGAATTATTAATAAATCATAATAACAAAGGCTATTTCTGTATATCGAATCTCAATGAAGAAATTCCAATCTATCTTGATAAGAAACAGTGTCGAAAAGAAGAACACAAAATATCATGGCAGGAATTGAATAAAAGAATTTCTGAATTGAAGTCGGAAAATCAATTTTTGAAAATTAGAGACGATTATAAACAAGCAAAATGTCTTGATGGGTTAATCAAAAAGTTACAAGCTATAAGAGATAACCATAAAAGTAAACACCAAACTCCGTCGCCTAATGATATCGTTACATTTAAAGAAGAAATAGATTTATTGGGTTATTATACACGCAATGGCAGAAATGGAGAACCAGAAATCGTGTTGTTGATGGAGACGCTTGAGAATCAACCAAATAAAAAAAATGCCATTGCTACAACCCTCATCCACGAAATGTTCCACGCTTATTATGACCACGATTTAAATAAGAAGGAAAACATTCTTCCATACGTGGAAGAACCACTCACCGAATATGCAATGCTGAAATTTGTGGATATGTTGTATAATGAGGATAAAAAGAAATATTCGAAGCTATTTGAATATGCGAAAAAAATGGTACGTCAAAAACAATACTCCTTAGGTATAGCTCACTATGGCTTTGGTTATTATCTATGGGAATACGAACAGAAATATGGCGCGTCAATCAATTGGATAAAAGCATTTAGGAACGCAAAATATAAGATAGCCGAGTCACAGCAAGAATATAAAAATTATGCTGCTGCGTTTGAGCAAGGTATTTACCCATTCTGGGATGAGTACCGTCAAATGAAATTACTACAAGTTTTGTTAAATAAAAATAAATAGTTATGCATAGAGTATTTACACAAATATATACTTATGTTATTCTGATTCTCGCGAGTGTAACGTGTGTCTCTTGTGGAGAAGGCGAGCAAAATGAAACGAATAATATTTTGGATATTTCCAAGCAACAATGGAATATCGCTTCTTTGTTCACGTCAGAAGTGGAGGATAAAGCTATTTCCGAACCAGAAGAAATAATTGTAAATACTCGAGAGGGAACGCTTTATAAAGGAAAGTTCTCTGTTGCAAAAGGTAAGCAGGTATATTTCTCTCAAGGAAATCTGCAATATCAAGCGAGTACAAATACGTGGCGTTTTGCAGAACACCAATATGATGCAATAGGTGTAAGGGTCGGTTATGACGTAGCACCCACATACGATGGTTGGGTTGATGCTTTTGCATGGGGCACAAGTGGTTGGGATAGTGGAGCAAAGAAATATCAACCATATTCTACAACAAATTCTGATTATGATTATCAACCTGGTGGTTATGATTATCAACCTGGTTCTGGGTGCCATAAGATTAATAGTCTTGTAGGGAAATATGCTAAGGCCGACTGGGGTGTGTATAACAAAATATCAAATGGCGGTGACAAGGCAGGTATTTGGCGGACGTTAACCAAAAACGAGTGGTGGTATTTGTTGGCAAAACGACCGAATGCCAAGAGGTTGCTTTTAATAGGTTGGGTTAACGACATAAAAGGACTGATATTGCTCCCTGATAATTGGAAGGCACCCAAAGATATTGATATAAAAATGTTAGATTATCCTATTATACATAAAAGAGATCCTAAATATGATCCTGATGCAGTTTCGTGTATTAAAGACGGGCAAAGTGAAGATAGTATATATCATATTCGGCAAATGAATAACTTTTCATTACAAGATTGGATGAAATTGGAAGCGAACGGTGCAGTTTTTTTACCATCGGTAGAAACTTTTTTTTACACTAAAAAAAGTCGTTTTTTTAGCAAAACCGCACCTAAACCGGAAAATGGTATTGGACGCTATTGGACAAGTTCTGCAACTAATAATGAAACTTATGGTGGTTTTAGTATAACTATCTCTGAGGAATCCATTGTTTGCTCACCAAATTCTCGTTGTAAGAAAAACTTTGTTAGATTAGTTCGAGATAGTAAAGGATTTAAAAATAATTAAATATACCTAATTATAAAATGAAAAAATTATTGTTGTTAGCGTGTTTTTTACTTCCAATCTTTATAGTAGGTTGTGAGTATGAATTTGAAGAAAGTTCCCATGAATTTTTGGGAGGAAGTTTCTTAGGCTTTTTTTTCGTGATAGCACTATGTTTAGCTATTATTGTATTTGCCTCAGAGCATTTTGATTGGGGAGTAATGGATATGGTCGCTGACTTTCCTCCAGGATGTGCTATAGTTATCTTTTGTATAGTTTTGGGGATAGGTGTATTTTTATGGTTGTGGGGTAATATTGCCGCGTTATTTGAGGCAATTGGCAGGTTTTTTAGTCTATGATGTTTAACAGTATTTATAGTTCTTTGTATATTTTTCTAACCTAAAAAGATGACTACTGCAGAAAAAGATTTATGTATTGCAATTGCAAAATGTGCCAATAGAGGTGTAAGCCCTTGTGATAAAATAGCATGTGTTCAAAGTAATTGTGTAATAAAACAACTTCCTGAACCATGGAATGGGCATCTTTATACAGCAAAAATTATGTTCATTAGTTCTAATCCATCTATTGATTGTGAGGAACATTTTCCCAATGCAAGTTGGGCTGATAATGATATTTGCTATTTTTTTGATAACCGTTTTACCTATGGGAAAAAGTTAAAGAATGGAACGAAAGTCCCTGTACCATATTGGAACCAACTAATAAAATACACCAACATAATAAATACAGTTACAGGAGGTATGTATTTTAATGGTATACTCCCCTTGGCAAACAGAAATAATAAATGGGATTACTCTGTCTTAGCCCCATATATAGTAAGTGTTGAGATAGTACATTGCAAATCAAAAGGAGAAAGAGGACTTTCAAAAAAATGTAAAGATTTTTGCACAAACCAATGGTTAAAAAAAATAATTTCACTTTTCAGAGGTGACTTAATCGTTATTGTAGGGAGTAAAGCCCAAGCATATGGATTAACTATAAAGAAATGGGTGGGAAGTAGTAAAAAAGTCATAACAGCACCTCATCCTCGAACAAACAAAACTTTTATTCCTGCATTACCTTAACGGGATAAAAAAAATCGCGTCATTCCGCAGCCGGGCAACGCGAGGCAAGGAATCTGTTTTAATGCACAATTCACAATGCATAATGGAGAGATGCCTCACTTCGTTCGGTATGACGGGGCTTAGAGGGGTTAGAAGGAAAGAAATGGAAAAATTGCGGAGCAATTTTTCCATTTCTTTTTTCTTTCTGCCCCAAATGCACGTCTTTTCGAGCGAAGCGAGAAATCTGTTTATAGTACAATTCCATTCTCGAAGTTCGTTGAGCCAAGTGAGAAATTTGCTTTAACAATAATTATGGATTTTTTGAGGGTTGGTCTTGACAACCGCCGTGGAATGTTGTATATTTGCATCGTCCTAGGTGAAAAATGAAGACGAAAGTTTAGAAACACGTGGACAGAGACCATTAAATTGGGCGGGCTCGGGGATACGTTCGTCGAGACGGGAAAAGGGTTGAGGAATCAACCTTTTTTTATTTCTTTTTATTCCAAATGGCTTTGAATTGCTTTTCAAAATACGCGGATTCACATAGTTCTCTTTCAACTGATTAAACAGATTTCTCCCTTCGGTCGAAAAGACGCGGTTAGTGAAGAAATTCCTCTCTCGATGGCACCGTCTTTCCGCAGCCGAGCAACGCGAGGCAAGGAATCTCTTTTTACTTACCGCCACATATTATAAAAAAATACTTGGCGGTAACTATGTTTTATTTTGAGTTACCGCCGACTATTATTTCAGAATGGTAGCGGTAACTATGTTCGTTAATGGATTTATTTTCTTCCAAAATCAGCTGGAATTTCTCCCCATTTTTCGGTTTGCCATTTAAAAATACGGGTCGTGTAGGAGTTGCCCATGAGCCACAGTTCGGCACGTTTAATGAGTTCAAATAGTTTTTCGTTTCGGGCTGTCTTTTCTAATTTCGTGTTGCAACATTTTTTCTGAACCCAATCCATGGCTATTTTTGAATCGGAATAAATTGGAATATTCAGTCCTTTTTGTTTCAAAATTGCAAGCCCATGAACAATTGCCAAAAATTCACCAATATTGTTCGTGCCGTCGGGGAATGGCCCCATTTTAAAAATTTCTTGACCAGTTTTTACGTATACGCCGCGATATTCCATATTGCCTGGATTTCCGCTACAGGCAGCGTCTACGGCAAGACTTTCGCGAATTATTTCGGGCGTGTTTGCGTTTGTTTGTTTTGTTTGTGGATTCTTTTTGGTAGTAGAAACGGATTTGTATCCTTTTTTAAAAGCAATTTCTGCTTCTTCTCTGCTTTCGAAAGATTTATAGCTGGCATTGGCAAACTTGTCTATCGATTGTTTACATTCCTCCCACGAAAGAAAAATCCCTTTTTTCCGTCCGTTCCATACAACGTAATATTTTTGTTTGTTTGCCATTGATTAGGGATATTTATTTGTATTTGGAATTTGTCAGCTCTGCTCAAATTTTTATATTTGCCCGCCAAAAATAGTGACAATTTTACAATAAATGACAAAAAGTCTGTCATTATGTCGAAATAAATGTGATTGGCAAAGAAATTGACAATAAAAAGGCAAAGAATTTACGAAATGGAAAACGAAGAAAAAAAAGACGAAAATTTGGAAAGTCAGGAACAGACCGAAGAGACTGTTGAACAGACCGATGTGGAATCGAAAGAAGCGACAGAAGGCGAGGAAACTGCGACTGATGAAGAATCTGTAGACGATATTGAAAAGTTGCGGGCAGAATACGAAGAGTTGAAAGACAAGCATTTACGTTTGCAGGCGGAGTTCGATAATTTTCGTCGTCGTACGATAAAAGAAAAAGCAGACCTGATTACAACGGCAGGCGAAAAGGTTTTGAAAGATTTGTTGCCGGTTGTCGACGACCTTGATCGTGCGATGGAATCGGTTGCAACGGCTCAGGATGTTTCGGCTGTTCGTGAAGGTTTGGACTTGATTGTCAATAAATTCAATGCGTTTTTGGCAAGCAACGGTGTGGCTGAAATCGAAGCTGTTGGCCTGGATTTGGATACGGACAAACATAATGCAATTGCCCGTTTTGCCGCTCCTACCGAGGATATGAAGGGAAAGGTTATTGATGTGACGAAGAAAGGGTATACGTTGAACGGAAAAGTTATCCGTCATGCCGAAGTCGTTGTTGGAGAATAAAAAGGTGTAAAAATGGCAGAGAAAAGAGATTATTACGAAGTATTGGGTGTCGCCAAAAATGCGACAAAGGATGAGATAAAAAAGGCGTATCGAAAACTCGCCATAAAATATCATCCCGATAAAAACCCTGGCGATAAGGAAGCTGAAGAGAAATTCAAGGAGGCTGCCGAGGCATACGACGTGTTGAGCGACGATACAAAACGTCAGCGTTACGACCAGTTTGGTCATGCTGGTGTGGGCGGTGCTGCTGGCGGTGGTTTTTCCGATGTGAATGATATTTTTACACATTTTGGTGACATTTTTGGCGATTTGTTCGGTGGTGGAGCAAGTTTTGGCGGATTTGGCGGCGGTTCTCGTGGACGGGCAGTTAGAAAGGGCTCGAATCTCCGTGTTCGTGTTAAGTTGAATTTGTCGGAAATTGTTTCCGGAACAGAAAAGAAAATAAAAATAAAGAAAAAAGTAACCTGTACTGCTTGTAACGGTAGCGGTGCTGCTACGTCAAACGATGTTCAGTCGTGTCCTGATTGTAAAGGTTCGGGATATGTCATTCGAATGGTGAATGGAATTTTTGGCAGAATGCAGCAGCAGTCTCCGTGTCCCCGTTGTGGCGGCGAAGGTAAAATCATTACGCATAAATGTCCACATTGTTCGGGCGAAGGCGTTGTTGACGCAGAAGAAACAGTTACTGTACAAATTCCTGCCGGTGTGGCTGACGGTATGCAGTTGAATGTCCCTGGTAAAGGAAATGCACCTCGTCACGGTGGTGTGAACGGCGATTTGTACGTGCTGATTTCTGAGGAAGAGCATCCGCAACTGGAACGCGATGGAAACGATTTGATTTATACATTGGATATTAGTTTCTCTGATGCTGTTCTCGGTGCGAATGTGGAAATTCCGACGGTCGAAGGCAATGTGAAGATTCATATTGACGAAGGTACGCAATCGGGAAAAATTCTTCGCTTGAGAGGAAAAGGTGTTCCCGACGTGAATGGTTATGGCAGAGGCGATTTGCTTGTAAATGTTCAAGTCTATGTTCCTAAGAATGTGACAAAAGACGAAAAGAAAATTCTCGAAAAATTACAAGAATCCGAATCGTTCAAACCTAAATCGCAAAACGGATTTTTTAATAGAATGAGAGATTTCTTTTAAAAAATCTATAAATCTTTACACTAAATTTATAACACAGTTTGTAATTCGGCATTTTTTATATCTTTGCGGACTTAAAATTGTTCGGTATGGAAAATGAAGAAAAACAATTCGGCTCCCGCGACCGTAAACCGTGGGGCGACCGAAGAAATGATAACTTCCGACGGGAGAATAGAGGTGGACGCCCGAATTCTTTCGGAAGAAGAAATTTTGACCGCGAAGACGGCAATTTTGACCGTCCTCGTTTTTCGCGTCCTTTTAGAAAAGATGAAAACAACGGCGAACAGTCGGAAAGACGTTTCGACAGACCTCGTCGATTTGAGGGCGGTGACCGTGAACAACGATTTAGACGATTCGATTCTGATAATTCCGAACGTCGTCCATACCGTAAATTCAATGACGAAAATTCTGAACGCAAGCCGTTTAAACCACGTAGATTCGACAATGACGAACGTCCACGCCGCTTTGATGGCGAGGGCAGACGTTTTGATTCAGACGGATTTAGACCTGAACGTCGCCGATTCGAAAACGATGAGAACCGCAGATGGGACAGAGATTCAAAACCTCGCCGTTTCCGTTCGTTCGACAACGACAGAAAACCGTTCCGTAAAAATAATTACGAACGACCGATAGAATATACAAACATCGACAAGAATTTGCTGACTCGTAATTTTGACGATGCGGAGGATTCTGACGAAGAAATGGTTATTTTGAGCGATATTCCAACTCAGGAGCCAGAATCGTTTGAGCCCAAACGTCCTGCAACCGAATCGGAAGGCTATCGCTTAAATCGTTTTATTTCTACGGCAGGTGTTTGTTCGCGTCGTGCGGCTGACGATTATATTGCCGAAGGTCGTATAACGGTGAATGGAGCTGTGGTTACGGATTTTTCTACGAAAGTGATGCCAGGAGATGAGGTTTGTCTCGACGGGAAAAAATTGACTTCGCAAAAACGTGTCTATATCGCTTTCAATAAGCCAAAAGACTGTATCTCGACAAAATCCGACGAATTAGGGCGTCGTACGATTTACGATTATGTGAAAACTGACGTGGAAGTGAAGAACGTCGGCCGTCTCGACCGCGATACGACTGGAATTATGTTGTTGACGAACGACGGCGATTTGATTGACAGACTGACGCATCCACGGTATAATAAAATGAAAATTTATCATGTGTTCCTTAATAAAAACGTGTCGGTAGCCGACATGGAGGCTATTAAGGAAGGTGTTGATTTGGAACCGCAGGTTGCTGAAGATGGCACAGAAATTAAAGGTGGACATATTGATGTTGATGATATTCAATATGTTGACAATCAGAAAAATCAGGTGGGAATCCAAATTCACTCTGGCTTGTATCACGTTGTTCGCCGTATTTTTGAAAAATATGGCTACCAAGTTGAAAAACTTGACCGTGTGTATTTTGCAGGACTTACGAAGAAGGGACTTCCTCGTGGTCGCTGGAGATACCTTACGTCGCAGGAAATTGCAATTTTGAAACGAGGAGCATACGCATAATGGCTTTTAAATCAGGTTTTGTAAATATTGTAGGAAATCCTAACGTGGGCAAATCCACGTTGATGAACGAACTTGTGGGTGAACGGTTGTCAATTGTGACGTCGAAGTCGCAGACTACGCGCCATCGTATTCTCGGCATTGTAAATGGCGAAGATTATCAGATTGTTTTTTCCGATACTCCGGGCGTGTTGAAGCCTGCCTACAAATTGCAGGAATCAATGTTGAAATTTTCGGAATCAGCATTGGTCGATGCCGATGTGATTCTGTATATAACTGATACAGAGGAAACTGCTGAGAAGAATCGGAACTTTTTGGAAAAGGTTCGACAGAAAAAGGACATTCCCGTTCTTTTGGTTATAAACAAAATAGACCTGATTGACCAAGAAAAGTTGGTGACGCTTGTGGAATATTGGGAGGAACTTTTGCCGCAAGCCGAGATAATTCCTTGTTCTGCATTGAATAAATTCAATGTTGACTATATAATGAAACGTATAGTCGCATTGCTTCCCGAAGGCGAACCATATTACGAAACCGATGCATTGACGGATAAACCGATGCGTTTTTTCGTATCGGAAATCATTCGTGAAAAAATTCTAAAATTATATAGCAAGGAAGTTCCCTATTCGTGCGAAGTGGTTGTGGAACAATACGAAGAAAGTGCGAAAATGATACGGATGCGTGCCGTCATAAATGTTACACGCGATTCTCAAAAGGGGATTATCATCGGTAAAAAAGGCGATGGAATAAAACGATTGGGTATTGAATCCCGTAAAGACATTGAGGCGTTTGTCGGTAAGAAGGTCTTTTTGGAATTGTATGTGAAAGTTGCCAAAGACTGGCGAAACGACGAGAAAAGTCTGAAAGAATACGGCTATTTGCAGAAAGACGAATAAAAAAGGCAACCTTTGGGTTGCCTTTTGTTTTATTAATACTCGTCCTCGTTGAAGAGAAAATCTTCTTTGCTCGGATAATCTGGCCAAATTTCTTCAATATTTTCGTAAATATCACCTTCGTCTTCGATTTCGTTAAGATTTTCGATGACTTCCTGAGGTGCTCCCGAACGAATTGCAAAATCTATCAATTCCTCTTTTGTAGCTGGCCATGGAGCGTCTTCCAACTTTGAAGCTAATTCTAATGTCCAATACATAATTTAATGAAAAATTTAGTAATTGTTTTGTATATGTTATTTTCTGCGAAAAAAATCATTTTTGTTGAAATGACAAAGGATGTAGCCCTCTATTTTCGATTTTGTTGAAATCTTTTTCTGATAGTTCCGAAATGCCAATAAATACGGAATTGTGTAGGTGTTGATAAAAAAATTGTTATTTTTGCACGCTAATTTAAATGTATAGGACATAACATGGCAGACGATTTACTAAAAAAAGTTATCGCTCACGCTAAGGAATACGGTTTCATATTCCCTTCGAGCGAGATTTACGACGGTCTTGGTGCCGTTTACGATTATGGACAAAACGGTGTTGAATTGAAAAACAACATCAAACAATATTGGTGGAACGCAATGGTTCGTTTGCACGAAAACATTGTGGGTATTGATTCTTCAATCTTTATGCACCCGACTATTTGGAAGGCATCAGGTCACGTTGACGCATTCAACGACCCGTTGATTGACAACAAAGATTCGAAAAAACGCTATCGTGCCGATGTGTTGATTGAGGAAGAACGCGAAAAACACAATCAGAAGATTCTCAAAGAGATAGAAAAGGGTAAAAAGAAATTCGGCGATGCGTTCGACGAGGCGAAAGCCCGCGAAACGAACCCGAACATTCTTCGTGAACAGGCAAAGATTGACGAAATAACAAAACGCTACGATGAGGCGTTGAATGCCAACGATTTGGAGGCAATGCGTCAGTTGATTCTTGATTTGGGCATTGTGTGTCCTATTTCGGGAACGGCTAACTGGTCGGAGGTTCGTCAGTTCAACCTTATGTTTGAAACAAAACTTGGTTCGACTGCCGATGGCGCAAGTTCAATTTATTTGCGTCCGGAAACGGCTCAAGGTATTTTTGTGAACTATTTGAACGTGCAGAAAACTGGTCGTATGAAGATTCCGTTCGGTATCGCACAGATTGGTAAGGCGTTTCGTAACGAGATTGTTGCCCGTCAGTTTGTGTTCCGTATGCGTGAATTCGAGCAAATGGAAATGCAGTTCTTCGTTCGTCCTGGCTCAGAAATGGAATGGTTCAAGAAATGGAAGGAAACTCGTCTTGCTTGGCACAAGGCGATGGGTATGGGCGAGCAAAACTATCGTTTCCACGACCACGAAAAACTTGCCCACTATGCAAATGCGGCAACCGATATTGAATTCAATTTCCCAATGGGATTCAAGGAATTGGAAGGTATTCACTCTCGTACGAACTTCGACTTGAGCCAGCACCAAAAATTCTCAGGCAAGAAAATCCAATATTTCGACCCAGAATTGAATGAAAGTTATGTGCCATACGTAATCGAAACTTCTATCGGTTTGGATAGAACCGTGTTGGCAGTGTTGTGCAACTCGTATTGCGAAGAGCAAGTTGACGGTGAAGTTC
>JAEEGL013591248.1_pt1 | contig 27494 bp, 22 predicted proteins | sample 9134231 | NCBI WGS metagenome assembly JAEEGL01 (sample SAMN16246548, study PRJNA631951) | gut metagenome | biome: gut microbiome; feature: rumen; material: fiber-attached | host: Bos | place: Iran: Karaj | collected 2018-10
GGGTCATGTCCATGAAAATCACCACCGCATAATATATCGCGTAGGCGAAAGTCAGTACAACTGCAAAAATTGCGAATGCGCTCATTTTTCTGTTATCCTTTAAATAATTAATCTTTTCGGCTGCAAAGGAACTACAATTTTGGGACTCACTCAGGAATTATTAGAAAAAATTGAAAATTTAACATTTCTGACTCCGAAAATACAATATCAATTAGAAATTCAAATTATTCTTTTAGTCACTTGATGTATATCAAATTTGAAATTGATGAAAAATTAAGGTCTTTTATTTAAACCGAGTTAAAATATTTAAAGTTATCCAAATTCAAACTATATATTCAATGGAAATTACTATTTTTGCACCCGCTTATTATTTTAAAGCGGGAAGAACCCGCTCATTACAGTTGAAAAAAAGTGTATGGAAAGGATAACAAAGATATCCAAGCTTACAGATCAAAAGGGATGGAAACCACAATACATGGCGGGTGTCAGGTGGCTTCCGTTCATGAGGTATGCCTAGTCCTGCTATACTCTAATTGAGGTTTGTATTTCCCCTTTTAGGTGAATTTATTACTGATTGTTCCGGAGCCTTCTGGCAACGGAATGGTAGGTTTACCCCTACTACAATATACATTTGTAACAACAATAACACTAATTATTTAGTTAGAATATGGTAAATTGCAATGAATTAACGATAGGGGCCTTGGTACGCAGCTGTAACGACTTTGCACAAGTAACGGCCCTGTATAAGGAGGAGGATGGCATCCATGTGGAAGGAAATGTGTTTTGTGGTGACGATCCGTCGCCGGAGGATGTGGTGGAACTGATTCCAGATGGTCTGGAACCTGTACCGTTGACAGCAAAACTGTTGGAAATGAACGGATGGATAAAGACAACAACCAGTCCTACGACCTATATTCACCCCTTACTGGGCGACTGTAATAAAGTCATATTTGACAAAGTAGCCCACTACCGCGATATGGAGGTGCTATATGTTCACCACTTGCAGAACCTTTTGGCAATAGCCAACAAAAAAAGTGTTGATATTGACTTGCAGAGACTCTGCAAGTAATCAACACTCGCAATAACATTTTTCTGATGATGGCTAATAGGTATGATACCATTTCAGGTATCAACCTCAGGCCTCATGAGAATTAATACTACGAAGAACCTTTAAGACAAATCTTTTCTTTTTATTTACCTTTAAAGTCATAAATCCCCTTATTTTCCACTTTTTTGCGTATCTTTGCAACCAAAAATGAATCTATGAGAAAGGTTTTGATTGATGCGCATACGCATACCGTGGCATCTGGTCATGCTTACAGCAGTTTGCAAGAGATGGCAAAAAGTGCTGCTGATAAAGGGTTGGAAGTATTAGGTATTACAGAACATGGACCAAGTGTTCCTGGTACATGTCCTTTAGTTTATTTCAGGAATATGTTTGTTGTACCAAGACAAATGTATGGCATCAGATTGCTGATGGGATGCGAGGTTAATATCCTTAATAATGAAGGTGGACTCGACCTAAATGACGAATATCTTGACCGTCTTGACCTTGCTATCGCAGGTATTCATAGTAATTGTTGGCAAGGTGGCACAAAAGAAGAGAATACAATGGGAATGATCAAAATAATTAAGAACCCGAAGATTCATATTATTAGCCATCCAGGCGATGGTTCTGCTGAATTGGATTTCGAGAAGCTGGTATTAGCAGCCAAAGAAGCGCATACACTGTTGGAGGTGAACAACCATTCACTAGCCCCACAGCGCAAGAAGACTGTGGCGCGAGACAACAATCTGGAAATTCTCCACCTCTGCAAAAAGTACGACGTTCCCACGATACTTGGCAGCGATGCACATGTCTCATTCCAGATAGCCGACTACGAACGGCTCTATCCACTATTGGCAGAGACAAATTTCCCGGATGAGCTGATTATGAACTACTGGCCAGATTATTTCTTTGAATATTTGAAAATTTAAAAATTCGACACAATGGCAAATGAAGTATTTATATCCTATAGCCGTACAAACTACGAGCAGGTTCGTAAAATCAAAAAAGAGATAGATAATGAAGTTGATATTGTGTGCTGGATGGACCTTGATGGTATCGAGAGTGACGAGCAATTTGTTGATGTAATTATAAATGCGATCAATCAACACAACACTATACTGTTTATGATGAGTTCTTCTTCCATGCAAAGCAAATGGGCTCTTGATGAACTGGCATTTGCTGAACGAAAGAACAAACGTATAGTATTGGTAAATTTAGATCATTCAGAAATGACAGATAGTTTTTACTTTCGCTATCATAGCAAAGATATCATTGACTGGTCAAATACCATGCAACATGATAAACTTATAAATAACTTGAAAAAATGGTTCCCTTTAAATAAATCAGAAAAGGCAGTCAACCCATCTGATGAAACAAAAAGGCAAGATGCTATTTCTATTGAGCAGTTAATTAAATTGGGAGATGACCACTATAATAAAAAAAACTACGCTATGGCAGTAACCCATTTTCGTGAAGCAGCAGAAAAAGGATATGCAAAGGCTCAATATAAATTAGGACGTTGCTATCAATATGGAAATGGTGTACAAGTAGATTTACTAGAGGCGATTAGATTGTTTCGAGAAGCCGCTGAGCAAGGGAATGCAGAAGCCCAAAACGAATTAGGATTATGCTATAGAAAAGGGATTGGAGTACAAATAGACTACATCGAGGCTTTAAAATGGTTCAAGAAGTCTGCTATACAAGGTTATACTTATGCTTATACAAATCTTGGTGTTTGTTATAAAGACGGACTTGGAGTAACAAGGGACATTGACGAAGCTTTAAAGTGGTATCGATTGGCAGCAAAGCAAGGCGACAATATTGCACAATATAGAGTAACGGAACTTGAAGGGAAATAGTTTCTTGCAACAATACATTCGAATTCAAATGACGATGTGGTCTGTGAAATGATTCGTTTATACCATTTTTTACTCTATTTCCTAGAAATATTCGTTGAAATAATAAAATATGGATTCTTTTTTGTAATTTTGCAGCCAAAGAGTATATTGAGTAGTAAATGACTGATCAAGAGATTATCAAAGGATTGATTGCCCGTGACGATCGTGTAACGAAGGAATTCTTCTTCGTTAAATGTCGGCCATTGTTTTATAGCGTAATGAAACTTGTATTTGACTATGAGGTAGAATATGATGAAATGGTAAATGAACTGTATGTCTATCTTATGGAAGACGATGCTTTAAAACTTCGCAATTTCGAATACAGGAGTTCAATATACCAATGGTTAAAGATTTTATCTATTAGATTCTTTATTAAGAAACGTGCCCGTATGATAGATGATAACAGTCAAGAGACTCTTTATGATGGGCAAGATCATGTGGCATCAAAAACAAACACGGGTGCTGAGTGTGATTTAGAACGACTCTTTGAGGCGATGCCAACAAAACGATATGTATATGTCATACGTCGGCTAATACTTGAAGATTGTGAACCTGAAGAATTAGCGCGGGAAATGAACATAACTACCGCGAACTTATACAATATAAAACGGCGCTCTATGGCACAACTGACCCGTATCGCCCTTAACGACATAAGAAAATATGGCAAATAAAGAATTTATATCCGATGAGCTACTGGCTGCTTATCTTGACGGCAATACCAGTAAAGAGGAAACCGAGCAGGTGCTTCAGGCATTGAAGAAAGACAAGCATTTGCAGGAAGTTCTTGACATTGCCTTGCAAACGGAGGAAGAAACAACTGTCGTGTCTCTTAATACTACATTCTCAAGTGAAGTCATTCCGATGCTTCAAAAAGCTGCAATAAGTGGAGAGAATATATGTGCTGTCCTTTGTGAGATATTTATACTTCATCGTCGCCAACTCCCATACGATGAAGAATGGTTGTTAAATACAGCACGCCGAAAAGATTGGTTGAAACCTGAGGGAACCCCTCTATATTGTTTGGGTAATCTTTTGGCTTATTCTGGTATGTTCGTCAGTAGAAAATATGATTCTACGATAGACGACATTATTCAAGCACTCAAAAAAGATAATGATGTGGTTGTTGGTGTTGACAGGGAAAAACTATATGCAGAAGACATCGACTTGGAAGATTTGACAAACCATGCTATCGTAGTGACTCATATTGAAGACGGTAGAGTTACAATATTTGACCCCTATGAGGAACCGTATATTTCAATTATTCCAATGAGCGATTTCCTGAATGCATGGAAAGAATCGCATAATTATATGATTCAAGTTCTTCAATCGGTTGAAGAGTATGAACCACACCCGATAGATGTTGATTCTATACCATTGGATGGCGACCTTGAAGAACTTCAAGAAGCTATTGCAGAGAACGCTCATGATATATGGGCAGAAGCAAGAAAAAAAGAAGGATGGACGTATGGTAAGGAGAGAGATGACTCAAACAAACTCCATCCAGATCTCATTCCATATACAGCACTTCCAGAAAGCGAAAAGGAGTACGACCGTATCATGGCATTCAAGACTATCAAGTTAGTTAAGAAACTAGGGTATAAGATTATTAAACAATAATAGACCACAGGTTTATCATCGATAAAGAAAGTAGTTTTAAATGGTATAAACTAAAACTATTATGAAATACGATGTTTTCATTTCACATTCGAGTAAAGATCTTGAATTGTCAGAAAAGATCTGTGATTACCTACAAAGCCAAGGCATCAATTGCTGGATTGATTCTCGCAATGTGACAGGATTGTATGCACGCTCAATAATGGAAGGTATAGAGCAATCTGAAATGATGGTTCTAGTTTATTCTGGTAGGGCTAACAGTTCTGCACACGTGGAGAATGAAATTGACAATGCCTTTTGTTTGGGAAAGATGATAATCCCGTTTCGTATAGAGGGTGCTCCGTACTCTAAAGTCCTTCGTTACTATTTAAACAAAAGTCACTATGTAGATGGTATGCCAGAACCCCTAGCTGCATTAGAACAACTTCGAGACCAGATAAAACGAAACATGTCTGAGCAAAAGCAATTGGAAAAAATTGATGAAGCATTCAAAACTGTTGCCAATTGGGCAAACGTCGATATAGATCAATTACGAGAAGTCCTGAAAAAACTAAAATCTTCTCATAAAGAAGAGGAAAAGGAAAATCTGGATACAGGGGAAACACAAGAAGGACGCTACGACATCCTGCAAAATGCAGCAGGGGAAATATTAATTATCATAAAGTACCATGAAGGAGATCCTGATAATCCTCGTATTGTTTATGATGGCACAGAAACAGCTTTACTGTATAGAAGCAAAGAAAGTGCAGTATTATTAGAACATATTAATTTGAAGGCTAGAGAACAACTAATGAAAGTTGAAAATGTATTAATTGTTGAAGTTAAAGATGATGATGTTGCACGTGAATATAAGGTTCCTATGCGTAAAATTAGATCACTTAAATCACTATATTAAGTCACTATCATTGTAGTATCATGAACATCGTTTTCTGTCTCAAATTTTATGAATTTCCGGAAAGAATCCCACAATTTCATGATTAAGTTATTTCAATCTATTGATGAAAAACTGTATCACGGCTTTCAAAACTATAAGGCTAGCCCCCAAAGTTAGATGATTTAATAAAGCGTAACGGGCAAGACTAATAAAGGCACTAAATTTTGTTTTGCATGATAGAAAGGGCTGCTTCGGCGGCTCTTTCTTTTGGTATTCATTCTGGAATTATGAACAGCAATATGCAAAATTACACTGACGAAGACTTCAAGAAAAGACTTCAAGAACTGATGGAGACACCTCATCCACAAAAGGATGCTTCTGATTTCAAATCCGCCGAAACAATCGTTGGTAAAACAAATGGCACTTCCGCTTTGAAGGATATTAGGAAAATTGAGATGTCGCTATCAACAAGCGACGAGGCAGACTACACAGACGGCTGCATTATTGTGAGCATCCAGGCAAGGAAAGGCTCGATGATTAAAGAGGGACGTTTCGCTTGCTTTGTCTACTCAGACGACTATTCCCCGATGTGCAATAGCGATGTAACCTATAGGTTCAATCGCGAGAACAGCATCAGTGTGAGTATCGTCATGATTTCTTTCCGTATTTGGTTGCCTGGGAAATACTTCCTCCTACTCCGAGATAGGAACAATGGGGCTCTTGCACGTATTGACTTTAAGGCAGATGAGTATTTGAACGTTATGCAACAACCATTAACGATGTGTCCCGTATGTAGTCTCGAAGACATCCTTACCACCAGTATAGAGAATACAGAGTCAAGTTGGGATGTTCTCTCTACGACTCCTGGCACCTCAGAGTTACGAAAATATGCTTTGGGAAGTAGGCAGTTGAAAATCTACAATGAGTTTCGAAAAGGTCTGAGTGGCAGAGAACTGAGAGTCAGCCGAAATCTTCTGATTTACACCACAAACAGAGACTGGAACGCAGAAATCCTTCAGTCTTTCCAGAAACTTGCCGTGCCTGGATACTACTATACTCATGTTGACTGCAACACCCTCTACAATGCAGCCCTGCAAAATCCTTTCGAGCCACTGAATGAGAAACTGAACAATACCAGCAATCAGGTTTATTGCCTGACAAACCCGGGAGCCTTGCTCAGCACAGGCGGTAAGGTCGTCACCCGACAGATTGTACAGAAAATCTGTGAAGACAAGGAGAAATACAAACTCTGGCTGTGCGGTGGCAAACAGGAGGTCGAGAGCGTGCTAGATGTATATCCCTCTCTGAAGGAACTTTTTGTGAGCGGAAACGTGCTCAACCAACGCCCATACAGCGGTTTTGAACTCGTTCAGGCTTTTATCAAAGAGTTGTATAATGAGCATCTTGACCCTTCCGAGACTACGATGGATGCGCTTGCCAGAGCAATACTGGCGCATCATGAACAAGGTTGCTTCTCTACATGGTCATTGAGCAGTATCCGTCGATATGTTGCCGAGGAAGTCTCTCCTCGTTATCTCCATCGTGCTCTTGAAGGTATCATGTCTGAGAAGGAAGAATTGCCGAAGTTGCCTATTGAAGACATTCCTCTTGACCTCCTGCCCAACTCAACGTCAGAGTTTAAGGATAGCATACGCGAGCTCAACGAAATGGTGGGACTTGATGACATCAAAAAGAGTATTACGACAATGGCCAACCAAAGCCGCTTCTTCATCGAGCGTAGCAAAGCAGGTTTCCGTACGTCCAACAAAGCTGCGCAACATGCCATCTTCACTGGCAATCCTGGTACTGGTAAAACGACAGTCGCAAGAATGCTTGGCAAGATATACCACTCCATCGGTCTGCTTTCCAAAGGTGATGTAATTTGTGCCGACCGCACAAGACTCGTAGGTCGCTATATCGGTGAGACAGAAGAGAACATGAAGGCTGTTCTGGAAGAAGCGAGAGGAAACGTGCTCTTCATCGACGAGGCATATAACCTCTATGAAGGAACGGTTGACAGAAAAGACTATGGGGCCAAAGTCATTGACAGCCTGCTGACAGTTCTATCGCAACCCAATCCTGATATGGTTATTATCTTTGCAGGTTATGAGAAAGAGATGGATGCCATGCTGACATCGAATCCCGGACTGATGGGACGCTTCCCGTACAAGTATCGCTTTAGTGACTATGATGCCGACCAACTCATGGAGATTGCCCTTCACATATTTGCTAAAGATGACTATGTCATCGCAAATGATGCAAAAACAATCCTTCAGCAGAAGATAAGCGAAACGCTAGCTCAACGTACCAAGAACTTTGGCAATGCCCGTTGGGTTGAACAGTTCATCAGAAACGGCATCATCCCAGCAATGGCAAACCGCGTCATTCTTGAACCTGTCAAGGACTTCCAACATATCCTTGCTTCTGATGTTGAAGAAGGTTATAAGAAGTTCAACCCTCGAATGATAGAACTGAAGCCCCGCCGCCAGGTGGGCTTCAATTCCTAAACAAAACCGACTTTGCCCTTCATCCTGTTATCCCATTTAAAATGGGAAACATCTTGAAGGGTGACAAGTCGTTCTTCTTCAGAATTAACCAATCTGAGTTGTGTGATATGGGCTATTGTCTGAGCAAGATGGAAGACGGTTCTTGCATTGACAGGCGACTCTTTTGTCTCATTCTCTTTTGCCTTTTCTATAAACTGTTGAACGCTTGCCTTAGCATCAGATGCAATATTGAGCCGGTATTCCGAATTGAGCAAAGATGCAAGAATTTCTGTCAGCTCTTCATTGGTGAAATCATTGAACACAATAGAATTACCATACGCAGCAATGCCATTGGTGGCAAGATTTTGAGCAATCATGTCTTCTGAAACATTGACCTGAGCAAATACCAAAGCGGTTGTCTGATGAAGTTCACGCAGTTTATTGAATATCCACATTCTTAGATGATCAGAGTTGACATTCTTGATATTGGGAGCATCCATATCAAGGAATAGAAGACCGTCTTTTGCTTCCTTAACAACACGTTCAAGAACCTTGTAGCTGTCATCGCCAGTCAATTCATCAGCATTGACGCATACCGTCTGGCCTCGCTTCAATATGCCGAGTCCCTGAAGTATCTTGCCAAGAATCTCTGCTACAGTACTCTTACCTGTTCCTGTTTTGCCAATGAAATTCCAGCATAGGCTCTGAGGTGTAATCTTTAAGGTCTTATGCTGATGACTCATGCGTGAAATAGCAACGTAATCATTCAATGCTTTCTTTGCATTGGCCAAACCTGTCAGCGCGTTCAGTTTTTCTATGGACTCAGTCAGAATAGTTTCATCCAAATCTCTCAACTCATACTCTTTGGACTTTACATCTGGAACATCACAAGCCTCGATGGTAGTCATTTCTTCTATACTTATCTGATCAACAGGCTTCTCTAAGAGTCTCTGACTAAGTGAAGGAATGATATTCGTCGTAATAAGCCGGGTAATGAAACGGCCATTACCGAAATGCTCGTCCTTGTGGTCATACTCATAGATGATATACTTCGCCAGCTTTCGCTCTGCCTCTTTGGTCATCGTATAATTCTCTTCTTCAAGAACCTTCTTGCCAATCTGCATGAGTTGTTCTGGCGTATAATCCTCAAACTGGAAGATGTACGGAAAACGACTCTTCATGCCCGGATTTGCCTCTAACATGCTGTTCATTTCTCCAGTATAGCCAGCCAAAATGACAATCATGTCCGTATCGTCAGAGCCAAGATATGTAAGCAATGTCTCGATAACACGCATTCCATAATCCTTCTTGTCGCCGCGTCCACCGACGAATAAGTTGTATGCTTCGTCAATAAACAGCACACCACCACTTGCGCTGCTGATGGCATTAGTAGTATTTTTCTCCGCATCACCGATAAATTCACCAACAAGTTTCGAACGGTCTGTTACTACGACATGACCAGAAGACAATACACCTATGCTATGGTATATCTCACCCAAATATTTAGCTATTGTTGTTTTGCCCGTTCCTGGATTTCCTGTAAATACCATATGCATGGGAGGCATCCTGTTATGTAAACCTTTTGATGCTCTGATGGTATTGAGTTTGACAAGAGCAGTATGGTCAAGAATCTGCTTCTTGATATCGTCCAATCCGATAAGTGATTTAAGTTTCTGAATAGCCGCATCTGTATCAGTTTGGCTAATCGGTGGCAGATCTTCTGGGAAAATGGTACATAAGTCCATCTGCTCAGGGGGAAGATTTTGTTTGATTATTCTCTCCGAAATTCTTGGGACAATCTCTCTATCGAAAATATCCCTGAAATAGGCATTGTTCTTGAAATTTGAACCACGCAACTTATAGGCATGGTTAATGTAGTCTTTTAATGGGGCCTCTGTAGATGGATCAAATAGATAGTTTCTGCTATTAACATATTCTACCATACTCTGAAACAAGGCATCCGGAGTGAGATCGTTAAAGTGGAAGATATACTGAAACCAACCTCTTGCCTTTTCATGCCCCTTTACAAGTTCAAGTAGTTGATTGCGCTTTCCCCATAAAATAACAATACTGTTGGATATGTTAGCCATCTTATTGCATAGTTCTTCTATGCCTGTTTTGTTATTGGTATGCCCTCTCTGGCCAAGGCGTTCTGCATTTCCTATACATATTACCATGTTGTCTTTGCAGGCATCAGACATAGAACTGGCAAAGCCCTCATTGAAGTCATACATAGAAGCGGCATCATGATAAGCATATTCAGTAATCTTGTAAATATCCGTTAGCCGTTGACGTATCTCTCTAATTGCGTCTGGAATACCTACTCCTTCATTACCCGTCATTACATAATGTTGAAGGGTAGAACAAGGCTTATTGTCAGAATCAGACTCCAACTCACAGTGAAGTCTTACTTTGCTAAATTCGATTGTATTGTCTAAAGTTTCCAAGTACTCTTTAAACTCTACAGGTGCATAATCCAATAACTTCATAACCTCCGTATTTACCTTAATAACTGAAGTTTGACACTAATTTGTGGCAAAGATAGGCAAAATTTTCGTCATTTTTGCATTTATGCCATCATAAACATCAAATAGTTGGTTTTTTTTTGTATTTTTGCGACATGATTACGAATTTACCCACATACGATGAAGCTCGTAAGGCAATAAGGGGCGGAAAAGATCCTATTGCTTTTATGCACCTTGGTATTCTGTATGCCCAGGGCATAGGTGTTACACAAAATCATATTCTCGCCCACTACTTTTTAAAGAAGGCATTCGACATGGGCTGCAAAGAGGCTGAGCAATACATGTATTTGGGATACGAGGCCGGTACAAGTGATTTTGGAGCTGAAATAGAAGCAGCCATTGGTGATGTGAATAATGTTTCTCCAACAATAATTGCCAAATTAAAGGCGAAGATTGAGAAAGAACGAATTGCAGGGAATATAGGCAATCTTTCCAAGATTCGTCAGCATTTGCCATTGTTTTACCCAGAATACAATCAAGAAAAGGCAATTTCTGATATTTTAAACAATCGCCATACCATAGATGCAGACATTCTCTTCACCCTTAGTACCGCAGACAATAGGTCAGAAGTATATATAGCATCATTGGACAGACTTTTAGAGCAACTTTATGCTCCGGTCACAACGAATATCCAACTTTATAAAACGATAATAGAGCTTGATGATACAGATTTGATAAGTAAGGACGAAAGTGAACTAGCCCAGTGTATTGTGAATCTCACTTCTTCTTATAGTATAATATGCAAGAAGTACAATATATCCCCACATGAGATTTATTCTTTGGACTCTCTATGTCTTTATCCTTACATTAAGATTTCTGATTTGGCACTTTTGAGACGACAGGGGTTCAGAGCCTTGTTGTCTATTAAAGATGTAGACTCAGCCATACATGAAAAATTCCTGAGCTGCTTGGATAGTGACGAAAAGTTACTAAATGTCTGCGAAGAAATAAAGGACCAAGATATCCAACTATTTCTAATCTCTTTCGTAGAACTGAACATTGATATTGAATCACTTGAAATCACTTCTTTAAACCTGCTAAAATCTTATAGAAAAAATAATACCGAACCTCTTGCCGAACACCTGAACGACTTTGTTAATAGATTGGAAAGATGTAACATACAACATGATTTGCCAGTATTCACGACCCAAAACCTGCCGTCCTTAGATATCTCCGTCAGTAATGAAAAACGATCATTGGAACACCCACTGCCAAACGAAGCAGGGATTAAAGGCAAATACACTATTCTCCAGAACGAAAATGGAGAAATCATGGTGATGATTGATGCCAAAGAAGGCGAGCCAGATGACCCACGCTTTATTTATGATGGTAAAATGGCTCTACTATTTAGAAATTTTGATAGCAACGTTTTATTCAGGAACATCGATCCAAAGGCTCATGAAGCACTAAGAGAAGCAACAGAAGTCCTTGTCGTCGAAGTCCAAAACGATGACGTGGCAAGAGAATATATTGCGCCAATCAGACGAGTGAAGGATGTTAGCGGACTTATTGCTTAGTCCTATTATTAAGGACATTAGGAAGAGACGTATTTTTTGAAAACATTCTGCTCCTCTTGTCTGGCCATAATAGAAAAATCAAGCCCCACATCAGCAAATTCCTTAATGAGGATTTTGTTTTCCAAGAAAACTTCTGTTGCACGAGCTAGATTCTGCCGAAGTATTTCCTTATCTACTTCTTTGTCTTGACTTATTGGCGTGTTACTAGCTACAGTATCATATATGGTGCATAGATTCTCTCGGTTGCTTTTATCCGTTTTCCCTTTGGGATCAATATAATTCTTTAGGAATGAAGCAAGTATCCTAGCTCCTGCATCGCCTTTAAAGTATTGTCGCGTCGCAGTTAACAGAAACAGACCAATAACAGCCATCTGATTTAGTCCCATCCTGCTGGCAATAATTTGGAATAAGTATACTTCTTGCGGTGCGGAGTATCCGTCTGCTCCTATGAGTTTTATTATATCTCTCAAGTAAACCTCTTTCTCTTGACGCGAATTTGGCATTTCTTCATTAACTTTGTCGTAACCACCTCGAAGAGCCTCCATTAACTTGTTCTCGTCTATACCCTCCAGATGGCAAATTGTACTCATAGCCTCTTTCTCCTCCGGGGTTACCTGACCATCCGCAATAGCTACTGCCGTTAAGTCACGGGCAAGTTTGAACTGTGGCTCTGTAACAACTGCCAAAAATTTTGTTATAATGCTCATTGTATTTGATAATTAATAAAAATATATGTGTTAAAAACTACGTATGGATAATAGCATCATCCTCTGTTATTTCAACGATATCCAAATCATACGGAAGATATATGTTCGTTCCTTCAATTGCCTTCGTGATTTGCTCTCTTTCATTATCATTCCACATCGGATTTTGATGAACTAATAAGATTTTTTTAAAATTCTTACGAGGCAGACCATGTAATATTGCCTCTAAGGAACTATGCTTATGTTGACAAATATCATCATGAAGTTGCCAGCACTCATGAAGTAAGACGTTCACGCTCAAATTGTTTTTCCATCTGTCTTCGTCAAAATAGGTGTCAGTTACGTACATGAGCTCATCATCTATCATAATACTGTAAGATGGACTAGAGTGCACTTGTTCTTTACAATTGACAGTAATGTTATCAATAGAAAATGTAGAGTTCTTCGCGTAATCAACACATTTCACATCACGAGCCAATTGAAGTAGGGGACGGGAGAAGAAATGGGGTTGAAAGAAATCATTTAATATTTCTACAGTCGTTTTTTTATATGAGGCCATGCCTGGTCCATATATATATAATCTCTTTTCACGTACAAAAGGAGGCAGGTAGGACAACCCAATAATATGATCAAGATGATAATGCGTCAAAATGATATGAAGAGTATCATATCTATTTAAAACTTCTTGAAAATGAACAATATTCGAGACTCCTGTCCCTGCATCCAGCATTATTAGACACCCCTTGTGTTCAACAAGGAAACAACAGGTTTCGTTTTGGGTAGGAAACCATCCTGCACACCCTAAAGTATATAGTGTCATTTCAGTATCCTGTCAAAAAATGTATTAACATGTTCTATCCACTTCCTAATATACATATTAGTTTGATATTCCTTGCAATGAATGAGGCCATCATTTTGGCATCCGACATAATTAGCCAAAGCCACAATTTCTTCTAATTCCAGCCATGCGCCGATTGATGATGCATATTTATAAGCATCAATGATACTTTTCTTCAGATCTTCGTTCTCTTGAAGTTTAAAAGCACAAATGGACTTGTAAAATAGTATTTGTGATTTGTCATATGCACTTGTAGCTTGTTCAATAAGAACATCACAATCGTCAAAAGCACTTTGGAAATTTCCTCTAAGGATGTTTCTGAATGCAGATGTATACAGATATCTGACATAATATCTATCTCGACTTGTTACTGTGTTGTATAGCGTTTCGGCAATATCCAACTCTCTGTTAACATTCTCCAATTGAGAATTCCAAATGAGACACTCGGCAGTTAGTCGGTGATATTCAGCAAGGAACAATGTTAAACTAGATTTTGAATCATCATTATCAGCACGCTCTAACTCTTGTGATAACAATTCTAGAGCCTGTTTGTTCCATTTGTCTGCTTCAGTCCAATCTAACTCATGATATGCAATCTTTCCCAAATTTATTAAAGAAATAGACTGATCATAATCAGAATTACTATCGCATTTAAATGCTTTCTCAAAATAATCCTTAGATTTCGTAAAATCGACAAATTTCCTGTAGCACAAAGCCAACAGATTATATAATTCAGATTCTGAACCAAACGGCAAATCCTCTGTCGCCAATAATTTGTTTATTGTTTGAACAGCAGTATTAAATGATTCTGTTATGTAATAATAATATGCGACGCCTATTCCATATTCAATCCCATTTTTCTCTATCTCAGTGTTTGCAACACGATCAAAGCCAATTTCTTTAAGATTGAAATACAAACCAGAATTATAAAGGAATTTTCTATGCTGCGAAAAGAGCTTTTCAAAAGTAATGCTTTGCATAACTTGATCAGCGGAATCTGGATTAATACGATTCAATTCTTGTATTTCAAAGAGGTATTCTCTGATGGCACTATCCAGCCCGACTACCTTAATTCGTGCAGATTGAAATTCTTCTTTGCTTAAGATTTCTATTGCTTCCATGTCCCGCTCAATAGCAATCAGATGTCGACATAGATATTGAAGGGTATAGTGATTCCATTTCTTTGAATTCAACAAAGAAAGATTATACTCTGCAATCCTTTCATGCCCTTTGCGCTTGGATATTCTGTAGCTTCCACTCCGATTCGAATCAATTAACCAATCAACAATACTCTTATGTATAGGTTCTATTATATTATCTTTAGTCGGGAACATTTCACAAATAAGATCCAGAATGTCATCTAAATCATATTCGTCGATATCAAGTATCTTCAAAAGAACATCTCTGCTTACAGGCATATATGTAACGCAAAGTATTTCCAGAATTGGGCGTATGTCTTTCTTATATGAATAATTATCATTCCTACTAAAGATTCTTTCGAAATACTCTAAATAAATACCTGTTAAGCCTTCTGGGAAATCATTAACTCTAGTAATATCTAGCTTTTTATCTCGTATATCTTCTAAAACGTTTTTAGCATAGAGGAAAATACCTTCACTCTTTTTTGTTAAAACAGAAAGTATTTTTTCTCCTTTCTTCCCTTTTGGCAGGATGTCATTTAGATGTTTGGAGAAATAACCATAGATATCAGATTCATTGTCATTTACTTTTTTATCAGAAAAAGATATGGGTTTAAGTTTGCCAAATTTTCTTTGAAGCATTGGCTCGTTTCTGCTTGTAACAAGAAGTTTTACCCATGCAGGGGTTTTAGAAAACTGACTTACAATTACGTCTGCTAATTCATTCCTATTATCAACAGAGGCTTCGTCAAGGGCATCTATAACTACGACTATCGGTCTGTGGTCTTGAGACACTTTGCTTAACGGCTCAACTATAAGATACTCAAATAGCCTACTAGTACTTTTTTCTGATAGAGTAGCAAGATCTTGCAGCAGCAGTACCTGTTTCTTATAATCCTCAATCTGAGTAGCCAGGTAATATGCAATAGACATGATGGCCCGTTTGGGATTTGCTCGCTCATTGTCATTGTATCTGCAGAAATGAACCGCAGATATTTCTTCTCTAATACCTGTCAGATTCGCGATAAAAGCAGTCTTACCAACACCTGCATTACCTACTAACCATAATATTTTCCTATCACTTTTGAACCACTCATCATAATATGCTATTAATTTCTCTCTACCAAAAAAGTCTCTTCTAAAGATACTTGAATAAACATCATTGTCTAGTGGACATAGACGAGTTTTGAGAGAATGTTGCTCACCTTCAGAGTTAAGTTTCTTTATTCCTTGCAAAATTGCGATCAGTTCGCTCTTTCTTTTTTGATAAGTTTCTTCATCAAAATAGGCCTTTCCCGGCTTCAGGAAATTTTTCATATCTATCCACTGAATTCTCGCTATGCACAACGGAGGCTGAACATCTTGAATCATAATAGGTGCAATCTGTTTGCCTATATATCTAGCATAACTCACTTCATCTAAACATACTCCATCAGGTCTGCGGACAGAATGCTCCGTCATAAGAAGAACAAGCCAGTCTGACGAGGAAATGCCTTTTTCGATAGCCATTTCCCAATCAGCAGTACCTTTTATCTGGTCTTTATCAATCCAAATTTCAAACCCCTCGGCATTTAAGTCCTCTTTTAAACGTTGAGCAAGTTTTTCGAATTCATCGTGACCATAGCTAAAAAAAATCTTCATATTACTCTATTAACTTTAAGTATTATATCATATTCAACAAAATAAAAGAGTATCACAAACTTCACATAGGCACTAACGATTTCTCCTTGTCTAACAATATCGTGTTGTCTACCACTGCAAAATCAAATAGTTTATAATCGCATTCCCATCCCTCACTATCTTTGACATCCATACTTTCCTTGTCTAGTTCCTGCCATGGGCGTAAGCAGTTGTGCTCCCGTGTCCGTTCATCACAACTATGCAATCCTATATGAGCCTTAACATAACCAAGCATCTCATGTGATGCATTCCAACGCAGATGCTCCAATCTAGCGAGGTTGAGAATAATAGAATTCTCTTGATTTGAAAGCAATGGATATTTAATACTATCATGATGCCCTTCACAATATGCTGTCACGCCATCAGATTTGAAATAGCGAGCATAAAAACTATTCCAATCAAAATCATTTGATAGAGAATTCCTAAGAAGGTACATCTTTGTATCAGCATGTAAAGCATTTGCTAAATCCTGGGATTCCTTGCGACGTAATGATTGTAAATCCTTAAACGAGGCCTTACGTTTATCTACCGGGATAATCTCTAGAATTTTCTTTTTGTCTTTGTCTTTTCCTTTAACTCTTGCAGTTCCTGTCAGTAATAGTCTTCTTGAATCCCATAGATCATCTCCTTTAGCTTGTGCATATCTCTCCTGAAACTTTTTACCTCTTTTAGTTAAATCTTCACCGATAATCATATCGTATGAATAAATACGTTCTTTTTGTCCAAATGGAATAATAATGGCATCTGTTGTAAATCTCTTGTCGGAGTCTGTATTATAGCCTTCATTGTAGAAATCAGCTATTTGCTTAAAGAATGATTCCTTATCAGAATGGTATGATCTAACATAAATACGTAACTTACTAAGGTCTTCGCGGTAACGTCTGATGTGATTTAATATTCTAATTGCAATTGACATTCCCATCTCATCATCACCAATAGCAATAACAACATAATTAAGCTCCTGTCTTAAACTTAATCCTATTATATCATCAAAGAACTCCCCGCTCTGAATATCGCATGTTTTAAGTTCCACCAATTTACTGCCATCGATATTACGCTGCTTCAATACAGCAGGGGAAAAGGTCTCAAAACGTCCCTTTAGATCATCCATGTTTTTATCAACTACAATACAATGGAAAGGACTACGCATCACATTATCGGCCTTAGATCTATAATCGACAAAAGCGCCAAATTCGTATAAGAATTTAAGAGCATCACGGCCAACTTCATCGAAGCCAACTATAAGGCTATCAAATGACGACTTTACTGTTGTCGGATTATCTCCATCTAATTCAACCAAATGTACAGGATGGTTAATCTCGTCAGCTTTAAGTAGTTCTACGGCAAGGAAAGAAGAATCAATAATACTCACCTCTATTCCATGTTTAACAGCAATATCCTCAACAATACGATTTAAACCATTCTTACGAGCATGACAGTAAAAACGTAAATTGACGGATTCATTTACTTGATGAATAGTACTATCTAAAGCTAATACAGATAATGCCCTAATATTTTCATCTTCCTTCTCTGAAAGGAAAAAAATATGTAATTCTGCATCACTTACTGTGGTCAACTGCTGAATTAGATATCGTAATTTGCGTAGATTAATATCCTCTAATATATTGTTGTTGTCAAATTGATTCTTATCAATGTTACATAGCCTTGTTTCCGTAAAAGTAACTCTGGCATCTAGTTCGTCAGCATCTGCAAAAGTCTGACGCCGATGGGTAAACATGCCAACAATACTTTCCCATCCATTCTGATCGTCTAAATTGGCTTCTTTGTGTTCTACAAATATTACGACAGACCTTTCTCCTTCTTTGTTTTTGATACTTTTAGCGAGCAAACGAGATGGTTCATTTATTCCAAAGAACACATATAGATGATTATGGTCTATATCAATCTTTGTCTTTCGATGTAATTTATAATAAGCCTTTACTCTAGCATATGCTAAACTCAACAAGACTGCAACAGTACACAAAAGCGATAGGAGTGCTTGAATAGAAATAAGTCCTTTCAGATAATAATGGTCGGAGATAGTATCTAGGACATTACTATCAATACTGCCAGTAAATAGCTGAAAAGAACAAATCAGAGAACGTAATAGGTATTCTGCATTAACGAAAAGGTAATTCTCATGTTTTATTATACCATCCTGATATTCAAAGTAAAATGCACATAGATGAAGTGCTGTTCCAACAGCCAAAAAAAGCACCATAAGACTGGCCAAGAATAATAGAAAACGTTCTCTTTGTGCTACTTTACTGTTGTGCTTTACCCACCACAATCTACCATATTTCCATACCATTCGAATTCCATATGCAACAAAAACGACAACAATAGTTGCTGACATGAACACATACGGTAGTAAAAGAACAAATAATATTGCAACTATAAAAAAAACGAGTCCAAAGATTGTGGCACTATTTTTAAATAGACTTCTTTGCATCATTTTGAGGTTTTAATGATTCTTCAAGCTTTTTCCTAATCTCGTCCAGATTTTCACATGTTTTTTTCAACCTATCTGCCTCACCAGTCAATATTTTGGCATTATTCACACACGTATTCTGGTCATTAATAATGTCTTTAATTACTTCTTTTAATTGCTCTGAAGCAGTAGTAATCATTTGTCGTTCTTTGGCGACCCTACATCTAAACATAATAGCAAAAATGATAGCCAAGATTACGACACTTCCACAGATCGTCAAAACAATCCACCAATCATAAATGTTTGTGACATTTGTCAAGCAGCAATTCTCCATAATTCTATTCAATATTATTGTTCATATTGTTATTTTTAGTCATTTATGGTACAAATTTAGCTATTTTTCTTCAATAAATCATGATTTCCATATAATTTTAGCTTATTTTGTGCAAAAAAGCTGGCGTTTTTTAAAAATAACAGACGAAATTGTTTATTTTTGCAAGTAGTATAATGATATGTAACAGGTCTTTTGTCAAGTGATTATGGAACTAATGGATGAATATTTGTGGATAATAGTAGCAATGGTGGTGTCATTTCTACTTTCACTTTTTGTGTTATTCAATACAAAAAGGAAATGGCTTGGTTGTATATTTCAAATCTTTACATTTTTACTACTATTTATCATATCTAGTTTTATACTATCTATGTATCGTAGCTGTGTAAGTGTATCCAATGCAAAAGAATCCATGGTAGGCGTGAGGCTGATAGAGGAAGATAGAGACTGCCGATTTGAGACGACCTGGTGGATGAAAAACGATAATACGTATTATTATGAATATGATAAAAGAAGTAAAGACCATCGTGCAGAGCCATGTGGTAATGATTCTTATGAAGGCAAAGGAACCTTTATGCGTATAGACTCTATATATGCCATCAAAGCAAATGCCAATCCTTCATTCGTGATTTACTTTGACCTTAAGAATCATAAAGTGACCCCACTATATGACAATGATACCATTGAGGTGATTCATGCTGACTGGAAGCTAATAGATGAATATTTCAAACAAATCCAATAATAATGAACAACTATTTGGCAAGAATGAAAAAGATCTCACTCCTTATACCATCATGGCAGACTCCCCATTTTATTTCAAATTCTTCCGGTATATAGGAGAAGAAATCATTTACTTCATTCATTTCTTCCATCATTGGAGTTGAATCTAACTCTGAAAACTTCAAATAAATAAAGAAATGCGTATAGCCAGAGAAGTCATCCCCAATACTTGATTTCAATGATTCAAAGGCTTGATGTAAACGATTGCTTCCATTATAAATGGGAACTAAAGAATAGGCGACTTCTTTCGATTCATACAAGTACTTCATATCAGATTTATCAAGGGAGATCAAGCCTTTTACAGACAAAAAATCTTCAATGAGTTCTTCCAACAACTTAATTGAAGTTATTTTCCTGACACTCACAGTCTCTACACCCTCTCTTCTACTTTTCCTTTCTCTTCCTAATATTGACAGAACATCGTCAACAAGAACTGTCTCAATTGGATGTTCCTCAATATTTCTTATATTAACACCAGAAAAGATGAGTTTAAGTCCCGGAGGTAATGAGCTTCCATCAATAATATATGGGATTATCGATTCCGGCTCCTTCTCATTGTATGCAAAAGTTATTTCGTTTTTCGTAAACTTCGATTGATATGAGTTATTACTAGCAACAAATAATAGTTTGTTGCAACTTAAAATGGCATTTGCTAATTTTTCAGGAAACTCCGTTCCTCCGGTCAGCCCTTGACGGTCTATGAAGTATGTAATTCCTTCTTCATCAAAGGCTTTGCATATTCTATTAACTACTTCTGTATCCTTTCTGGAATAGCTAATAAAAATATCATATTGCTTTAACTTCGATTTCATATATGCCATATTTATTGTAGGTCACTTATTATCAAACCTTGACTTGGACTATTTTAACAGTCGATTTCTTATACTCAGGCATTTCTCTTTCCGTATGCCATTAACCGCGTAGAAATATGTTCTGTGTTCTGATTCTGGCAGATGGGGAAGTGACTTAGAAAATTTACGAAGTGTTGTAAGGGCTTGATTAATTGCGTCCAATGGAGGAGTGGATTTACCGTTAATGCTGCTCTCCGTAAAGAGAGCCAGGGGGAGTAACAACTGTCGAGCGGTACCCATGTCCTTATTGAAGGCTGCCAACTTATGACTAGCTTCCACAAGATAATAATTAGATATTATCATGCGGTCGTGGAGTTTGTGATAGATGGAACTATCTGGAGTCATGCCAAGCAACTCCATCGTTATTGAATAATCTCGGTTTAATTGCTGCTTCATCTCCTCTAAAAGCCGTGCTATCTCATCAAACGTGTAGTCTGTATGTTTTGACATATTGTCAAAGACAATAGTAACATGATAATTTCCGCCCAAAAACTGATGTGGCAGCAACTCTAGGAGTATACTCTTGATGTTAGCTATACCATTTCCGGCATTGGGATATTTGGATGCAAACAGATAACGGTCGGTTAGCAACAATGCATTGGAAGGTAGTGTTTCAACACTATCCAACACTGTATCCCATCCTCTCCCCAAATTCTCTTGTTCTTTAGCGATATGAATGTCATTTACATCTATCAATGGGGAAATGCTGGGACAACTACCGCTCACACACATGACACCAAAAGACTTTTGTATAGATAAAGTCTCAGAATGTGGCAAATCAAGAATGTATAGTGCGGAAGGATTCTTTAGCACATTTTCAGGATGTGTTTTAAACTGTTCGCTCTCTGATGCTGTCAACTGTTGTACAGGCTGCTGTTTTAACAATTTATACAAGTAAGAACGTCCAGTCGTCGCTTTCTGTTCCTCAGCGCTGATAATGCCTTGATAAACCGAATCCGTGATAATTATCTTAAACATATCCTCTATTATTGATAAATTATGGTGCAAAGATACAAAAAAGAATTGTAAATTTGCACCATATAATTTAAAAAACTGAAACTAATCTAGCACGACCTAGACTGGTCTGTTCACCCTCATCTCTCCCGAAATTCTCTTAATTACTACTTCTGTAAAGGATGTCATAGAGTTCTTCCCAACCATACTTAAATGGATATACAACCATGTTCTTTTGATTAATGGCACCCCACATGCCATTATCTGAGCTGACAATGGTCAGCCCATCCTGAAAATCCCCTCCTTTCCTGTAAAGGAACGGTATGACAGTTTCTCCTTTTTTGTTGATGTAACCAATCTTATAGGTTTCTGATTCTTGAACTTTGACCAATCCTTCACTGAAATAAGAATGAGATTCATATTGGCAAGGAATGACTAGCTTTCCTGTTTCATTGACAAATCCGACCTTCTTGTCATCATCAACAACAGCACACATTCCTTCATCAAATTTGTGGTATATCAACCTCCATTGAGGAGGAACAACGACCTCATCATTATCATCCTTAAATCCCCATTTGCCACTTTCTTTATCCTTGAAAGCGTGAAGCAGTACATTCGCATTCTGTTCCATATTCAGTATCTTTTAATTGTTAATATTCAGATGAAATCTTACATCAACTTCTTCTGTTTCGTTATCTCGACAAACATAGCTATGAGGAGGGAATGAATCATCACCAAGGAAGAATTCTATCACCAATACAGAATCATCTTCGTCATCATGAATTAGTATTTCATACATTCCCGGCTCCCATTCCTCTGTACAAATAAACGGGAACTCAAAAGTCGGACCATCAAAGGCCCCATAATGAAGTTTGGCAGTATGTGACATATCGGCCATAAGAGTGGAATCTGCCGAAAGGATAGACACGTTGAATCGGTCCAATTTGAAAAATGCACCTTTTCTTCCAATCAAATCGACACATGCATCCCCAATTATAGAGTCTTTTGAGGGGAACCTTAATCTGAGCAACACGGAAGTCACCTGATTCCAATCGTGATCAACATTGCGCTCTTGCTCGACGAATTGATGGTTTTTCTCTAATGCCTTTAGCAAAGACCTCAGTTCCTTGGGCAACATCTGTTCTTTATTCTTTTTCATTTCAAACCAAAATCTGCAAGATTAATACCTAATTCATCAGCTATTTCTTCCTGAGATTGAGAATCCTTATATTGCCCTACCTTGGATTGAAGATGGTGAGAAGCATACAGAATATCATTCTCATTGAATTCTGCCTCATACAAGAACATCATAGGGAAAGCAACTGGCAGATTCTCATCGGTATTAACAGGAAGAGTGAGGTTATCAAGACCCTTTACTCCATAGATCACCTCTATATCAAATGTTTCCCAGTCATTCCTCATTGCTCTATGATCTGACACCAAGTCTGCTGTAATCAATATGCCATAAACATGGGGGATGTTCCTTGTAAGCCTAAGAAGACGATTGCGGAAGAGCTCACATGTGAGAGCAAAATCTGAAACAAGTTCCTTTTTGGGCGCCACTCTATCAGATGTGCCTTTGTCAATAAGTACAAGTGCTAACTCCCGCTCTGTTGTATAGAGATAACATTCATACTGGGTAAGCAATGGGCCTAAACCGTTGCATTTATTGGAATAGATGGATGTTTCCCTCCCCAATTTCTCCATATACTCCAAAATGGAAAGGTTGCTTTTATTCAAGAATTCGTTGTACATAAATATGTCGTTTATACTAGATGAGTCTATGAACTATTATATTCTATCACCACATACTATTATCTCAGAAGCCAAAACGATTCTTTTCAATTAACTCATTTACTGGGAGAACATCCTCTGGTGTGAGTAGTCGCATTTGTCGTTTATCAAAAGGGTGCATTTGAACACAGCGGGTCGCGTGTTGAATGTATATCCGTTCCAACTCGTTTGCAACGAATCGGGCATTCCCCCATGACTCAGCATCTCTTTGGTTAAAAGCCTTCGTAACAATCTTTTTATACTGAATCCAAGCTTGTGGAGTGAATTCGTATTCATATTCTCTAATCCTGCGAAGTGTAATATCTAATAATTCATCAATGGTAAAGTCAGGAAAGACGAACTTGTTCGGGAAACGAGATTGTAGTCCAGGGTTGGAATTGAGTAATGCCTCCATAGGCTCCTTATATCCACAGAGCACAATGGCAATGTCACGCTTTGACTCGTCAGCAAGGATGTTCAGTAATAGCTGAATGACAATCTTTCCTGGATCACTCTCGTGTTTACCATTGAGGGTATATGCTTCGTCTATCATCAATACACCACCTTGTGCCTTTTCAAGCACCTGCCGCATCGATCGTTCTTCATCTCCCCAATGAGTGCCGATGAAAGTGCCACGATCACAAATAACGACATGTCCTTTTGACAAAGCCCCAGCTTGTCGGAGCAAGGAACCATAAATCTTACATACTGTGGTCTTACCTGTGCCTGGTTTTCCGTAAAAGATACTATGCAGAGATACCTCATGCAGTTTACTATTGGGATAAAATTCTTTTGTGAGTTTATTGTACCTGGTCAATGCGATAAGCTCTGCCATACGTTTCTTAATATCAGTACATCCGACCAACTTGTTCAATTCTTTTTGTGGATTGCTAATCGGACGTAATATTTCAACACAAATAGTGACATTTTGATTCTGCTCAATATAACCATCAGGGATAGCTATATCTTCAATGACATGAACACTTCCTTCAGAAGATTTATTAGCAACAGTCTCTGCCGTTTCCTCCGCCTTTTCAACATCGGGGCATCTTGGTTCATCTAATGTGGGGTTATCTTCATCAACCACTTCAAATCCGTCATTTAGGAATTGATTCAGTAGCTTTTCAAACTCATCAGAATCACTATCATCTTCCTTCTTTTTATTCATTGCGTTATTATGATAATAATCAGGTGCTTTTAATCTAAAACCTCTTATAGCAATGCTATCTATTATCTCCCTTGCCTTCTGATTATAGTTTTCATTAGTGGCGATCTCTCTGTGTCGAAGATTCATGAGATTATCGATAACATGGATTTTCATGGAGTCCCATTTGTCTCTCATGTCTCTCGCATTAAGAATATTGCTTTCTGAAAGCAGAATACCATAGATATCAACGGGTGGAAACAAATTAATTGTCGAGTCTTCCATCAGTTTGATGGTCTCTGATAATTGCCATACAGGACTCGTTCGAGAGCCCTTATGAGAATAGTATTCTGGTGCGTCAACATCATAACAATCTCCTTCGTCTGCAATTTCTTCAATCCTTCCACAAAGGTCAAAGCATACCACAACCATACTAATATCATGGAGATAGACGATAATATTCTTTTCTTTCAGATATGGTTCGTAACCCTTCATATGAGTAGAATAGACTGTGTTGTTCACCGCCATTCTATCCATATGCTCAAGAATTGTATTCTTGGTCTGTTCCTTAAATTCATCAATAAATCTGCTTGCCATCGACTTATTTACCAGTTATTATATCTGATATATTGAGTCGATAGCGATGGTAATTCTATCACCATCATAAACAAAAAAAAGCCCTATCTCGGAAAGGAAATAGGGCAAATGATATTGATACTTTAAGTACTTATCCTTGTTGAATTGCTTCGTAGAATTTTCTCTGAGCAGCGCGGAGCATAGTAATACCACGAGGAACGAAGTCGGCCAAAACTGGGGTGGTATCTACTATGACCTCAAAACCAATCCATACAGCATCGGGGACTGGAGTATAAGCCTTTACCACCTTCATCTCCGAATTCACTTTGTTCATTGCGAGCAAGACTGCAGGGAAATTCTCCTCTGTTACATCGAAGATGCCTGGCATCATCAAGCGGAAATACTGGTCATCATCTTCATCGTAGAAGAAAATGAAATTAAGTCCTTCGCATTTGAATGCGAGACCATACTCTTCTTCCTTTGGACAGAATCCCTCTTCACGGAGGTAATTCAACATCAATTCTTTTAAGTTCATACTCACTTGCTTTTAGTTATTTGAAATAAAATTATTGTATAAATCCTATTTTGGGGCGCTTATTCCTATTGTCGACATCCTCCATCTTCTGGTGAAGATTTTCGTAACTGTTCACAACATCCTTGCTGATAGAAGGATGAACACTTCTAATAATCTCTTCGAGCAGCTGTTGAGTGATGGGCTGATCATTAAAGGCTGCACTCATAGCTGCGTCATTAACAATATAAGCGATGTCACTTGCTATATATCCATCGGTGAGTTCTGCCAGACGCTCTGCATCAATATTTTCGCAAGGCCTACCATTTAGATGCAACTTGAACATTTCGCTTCGTGCTTCCTTGTCTGGCATAGGGATGTATACCATTTTATCTATACGACCAGTTCTGAGGACAGCGGGATCTATCATGTCTGGTCTGTTGCTTGTTGCAATGACAAATATTCCACGTTGGGCACAGTTATTCAGTTGGCTAAGAAACTCGTTTACCTCACCAGCTTGATGTTCAGCGCCCTTGTTGGAACGATTTGGAACAAAGGCATCAAACTCATCAAAGCAAATGATGGTAGGTTTGCTTTCCTCTGCTTTCTTGAAAAGGTCGGCAATCTTCCCTTGTGAGCCATGTACATAGATACTTCCCAGGTCGCTAGCTTTTACCAACATGAAATTGAAACCTGTCTCTTCAGCAAATTTCTCTGCAAAGAAACTCTTTCCACATCCAGGAGGACCATAGAACAGCATGCCATTTGGGGGAAGCAACTTATATTTTTCGGCTTTTTCTTTGTCTTTTAGGATAAATATCACCTTCTGAGTCAGCATCTGCTTCAACTGATCCATTCCTGCAATATCCTTAAAACCGTTGCCTTTTCCCTTTTGAATATCAACCTTGGCTTCAGTTGCCTGCTTCTCTTCATCAACAACGTTATTGTTAGAACCAGATTGCTGTCTTGGTTGCTCAGGTTCTTTAGGCTGCTCTAATTCGTTAACTCTGTTGGGGTTCTTTAAATCGCCAATAAGTAGCTCTGCATCAGCATATTTGCATGTACCATTAACGCTCAGCCCTTTCTGTATGATACGCTTATAGCCTTCGTCTATCTTAAGGTCGTCAAGATTCAAAGGTGTCTTTCTTGCTTCTTTGACAATTTTAATACGATCCTTTCTGTCTGAACCTTCCGGGAATTCCACATCCCATGGTACACGATTTGTCAACATCGTGTAGAACAGCGATACCACAGAAAAGAGATCCGTAGCATTATTATACATTCCTACGAACGTGGTGCTCGACTGATAACGTTCATCCAAGTCTGAGGTATCAAATGATGGAGAACCACCTACATATTTAGAAACATGGCTCATATCTATCAACTCTGCTATACCACCAGTTCTTTCAGATAACATTATATTCCTTGGAGTAATATCATTATGAAAGAGATTTCGTTCATGCATGTATTTCAAACCGTCAAGGATATCAAACATCACCTTGACAGCATCTTCTACAGACATACAACCTTCACGCACCAACTTATCAGCAAGCAACTCTCCACTGAAATAGTTCGTAATCACATACTCACATTCGCCAACCTTTTCATCACTATATGTTCCTTGTTCAACATAGGTAATAATATTCTTATGACGAAGTTTGGACAAATAATCAATGCTTACAACCTTGTGATTCTCATCGAGCATCTTCTCTGGCGTATTTTTTAGAATAAAAATCTTCAGGAAGAAGGGTGCTTCATTTTCGTCCTCTATACGATAGGTTTCACAGTAATTGTTCTCCTTTATGAGACGTTTTATCTCA
>JAEEGL011026246.1_pt1 | contig 27490 bp, 22 predicted proteins | sample 9134231 | NCBI WGS metagenome assembly JAEEGL01 (sample SAMN16246548, study PRJNA631951) | gut metagenome | biome: gut microbiome; feature: rumen; material: fiber-attached | host: Bos | place: Iran: Karaj | collected 2018-10
CTGGAGGAACTGGAGCTTAAGGAGACCGGACTGGAAAGGCATTACGTGCAGAGCGACACCGAGAACGTCAAGGTGGTAAAGAACATACTGAAGGCTCTTGCCGACAGGAACAGGCTCGGTAAGTAAATCCGTATAAAAGATTGAATCACAGAGCATATTAATATATAATATTTTAGTTAGCATATTTCAAAAGGGATAAGAAAAAGGCAACAGGATAAAAGATGGATTTTCTTACCAGATCACTAGTGATAATAGGCGGGGTCCTTTTGGCGGGGCTGATCCTGTCCGTAGTGCTCTCCGGCATCAGAAGGCCGGGCAGGGGCATAGGCAGGTTCTTCGCTACGCTGGGAGTGACTGTCCTGCTTCTGGCAGGCACGCTGGTGCTTATCATAACCATGATAGTACGCGGACCGTCCTACGAAGCAAAGAAGCTTTTCGTAACTACGCTTCTTGAGACAGGCAACATGAAGTGGGCGGTTGGTCTCTTCCTGCCGCAGGACGAGATACAGGCTATCGTCGATTCCAACGCCATGGGGACCATTGAAGAGGATACAGACCCGGACCTCATAAACATCAACGAAGAGCTCGACATGAACGAGATAAAGATAGAGAGGATAGAAGGCGACAACTATTCCGCGATCATGATGATCGTAAACGATCCTTCCAGGGTGTTCGTGGGCACCACCTATCCCTGGGGGACCTACGGCAAGGAGCTGGACAAGCTGGTCAATTCCTATAAAGCCACAGGCGGAGTAAACGGCGGTATCTACGACGCGGATATGAACCGCGGCGGACATCCCTACGGAGTCGTCGTCAGCGAGGGGAAGATACAGAACCTTACTAACCTCGGCATCCGCGGGCTGGTGCTTATCGGGATCTCCGAAGACAACATCTTTAAGGTCATAGACCTCAACGGCAAGGGAGAAGCTGCCGTTAGGAAGATCCTGGAAGACGAGAAGATACGTGACGCCGTATGCTTCCAGGAGGAGAGCAGCGACAAGAACAACCACTTCGTTAAGCTCGTCATCAACGGTCAGAGGCGCGAGCTCAACGGGGGCATGGGTTCCGGAGCGAATCCGCGCACGGCCATAGGTCAGACTGCGGACGGAAGGATGCTGCTGCTGGTGACTGACGGCCGCGGAGCCAACGGACATCTGGGAGCCACCGCATCCGACCTCATAGACATAATGGTCTCCTACGGTGCGGTGAACGCCGCCAATCTGGACGGCGGTTCCTCCACCTGCATGTATTACAACGGCGAGTGGCTGCGCAACAGTGTAACTCTGTACTACGAATCGTCCTCGTGGCGTATTCCTACCGGTTTTCTCGTGAGATAGGAGGATGGCCATGAAACACGCAAAAGTAAAAGAAAAACAGCCCAAAAAGCGCGGCAAGGGCTTCCGCATCTTCCTCATAGTCTGGATAGTCCTCCTTCTGGCGCTGGGCGCATTCGCTGCAAAATACGTAAACGGCATGCTAAAGGAGATGCAGGCCAATTCCGTTAACCAGATCATCTCGGACCGCGTCAGCGCGATGGGAGACGACGAGCTGGACAAGTACTTCTCCTTCAACAGGGAGCTTGAGGACAACGGCGGATATGACAGGATAAGGGAGTTCTTCAAAAACGGCTCATTCATCGTTAAGAAAGTCCCGAATACTGACACCTACAACATCTACAACCAGGACCAGCAGATCCTCAGCGCAGAGATCAAGAGGGTGGAGAGCGTAAACAAGCTCGGCATCTTCAACTACGGAATAATGGAGTTCAAGGGCTTTGCGGCCACGGAGGAGAAGTCCTTCCTGGACGTTGAGATAACCGCTCCCAACGATTACGCCATCCAGGTCGGCGGCAAGCTCATCCAGCCCACTAAGATCTCCTATGCGGAAGGCTTTAAGGACGCAGGAAACTTTGTGGAGCTTCCGGGTGAGAGCGTATACGTTCTGGACCACCTTACGCAGTGGCCGGAGCTCCGCATAACCGACGGCGGCAGGGATATCAAGTTCAAGATGGAACGCAAGATATCGATAGGCCTTGAATACGAGAAGTGCGCGTCCCTGGAGGCGGCCGGCTGCGATTTCGACGCCATAGACTTCATACAGAAGTGGATGAAGTTCATGCAGAACGACCTCTCCGGAGGCAGAAGAGGCTTCAATACGCTGGAGAAGTGCTTCATTAAGGATTCGGATCAGTACGTAAAGGCCTACCAGTGGGCCACCAACGTGGACATAACCTTCGTCTCCGACCACGTCATACTCAATCCGGCGTTCACGGATGAGGCGATAAACAACGTCGTCAAGTACAGCGACGACGCGGTCAGCTTCGACGGATACATGAAGTTCCACATAAAGGTGAGAGGCAAGGAGCAGCCGCAGACCTTCAACAGCACCGTATACCTCGTAAAGTACGACAGCGCCTGGAGAGTGGTGAACATACGCGGCAAGGTCAAGTAGCGCAATGTGAAGTTTTAAAGAAGAAGTATGTGAAGCTGAAAAGCGTTGAAAAGTCCGGTCTTTCCGGACTTTTTCATTTGGTGCTTCGAGATTGCTTTTCCCATTATATTATGGTAAAATATCGTGATATGTTATGTACTGAAGCAGAAAAGATAATAGGCTACGAATTTAAGGATAAAAGCCTTCTGGAAACGGCCCTTACGCACAGCTCCTACGCCAACGATTACCTTGGCGACAGCCGCAAGGGAAACGAGCGTCTGGAGTTTCTGGGAGACGCAGTCCTGGACGCGGTTATGGCACTGGTGCTGTACAGGCGCTTTCCGGACAGGGACGAAGGATATCTCACCAAGATAAGGGCGGAGATAGTCTGCGAGAAGGCCCTCGGCGAGGCCGCCATAGCCCTGGGGCTGAACGAGCTTATCCTTCTTGGGAAGGGCGAGGAGGCCAAGGGCGGAAGGACCAGGCTCTCCATAGTCTCCGACGCCGCGGAAGCGGTGATAGCCGCCGTCTATCTGGATGGAGGGGCTGAGGCGGCAACGGCTCTTGTAAAGAGACTGCTGGAGCCCACACTGGAGGCTGCCGCCGCAGGCGCGCTGCCCTCGGACTACAAGACGGAGCTTCAGATATACTGCCAGAAGCACGGTCATCAGACCATAAAATACGAGATAACCGCGGAACACGGCCCGGACCACGACAAGTCCTTCAGCGCGCAGGTGCGCGTGGACGGTAAGGTCCTGGGCACAGGTGAGGGCCACACCAAGAAACAGGCCCAGATACAGGCCGCCAGGAGCGCACTGGCCTGTTTGGAGGGAAACGGTGTACTTTAAAAGGATAGAATTAAACGGGTTCAAATCTTTCGCGGACCCGGTGACAATAGAATTCACGGAAGGGATCACCTGCATAGTAGGGCCCAACGGAAGCGGCAAGAGCAACATCTCCGACGCCATCCTCTGGGTGCTCGGAGAGCAGAGTCCCAAGACCTTAAGGAGCGACAAGCTGGAGGAGGTCATCTTTTCCGGTACCCAGAGCCGCAAGGCCAAGGGCATGGCTGAGGTGACCCTGGTAATAGACAACACGGACCACAGCCTCCCCATAGACTTCACAGAGGTAGGCATCACCAGAAGGGCTTACCGCTCGGGCGAGAACGAGTACATGATAAACCGCCGTCCCTGCAGGCTCAAGGATATACGCGAGCTCATCATGGACACCGGTATAGGCGTAGAGGGCTACTCCATAGTAGGCCAGGGCAAGATAGCTGACATCGTCAGCAACAAGATGGAGCGCCGCCGCGAGATCTTCGAAGAGGCCGCGGGCATAGTCAAGTACCGCAGCAGGAAGGAAAAGACCGAGAAGAGCCTGGAGCAGGCTGTCATCAATCTGTCACGTGTAACTGATATAATACATGAGATAGAATCCCGCATTGGCGGTCTGGAGGAGGACTCCAGAAAGGCCGCGGAGTACCTTGAGATAAAAGAGAAGTACAAGGGCGTAGAGATAAACATCATACTACGCAACATCGCCGCAGCCGACGAAAAGACGGAGGCGGTGCGCGAGGAGCTTGCACAGATAGAGGCTCAGGTTTCTTTACAGGAGGGCGAAAGGCAGGCTCTGGAGGAGCAGATACGCGCCCTTAAGGAAAAGACCGCCGGCCTCGACGAGAGGCTCGGATGCTTAAGGGACAGCCTCCTTGAGGCCACTGAGCGCATCCACGAGATAACTTCCAGGGAAGAGCTAAACAAGGAGAGGCTTTCCGCCCTTAAGAAGGACGAGGAGAGGATAGGCACCGAGCTTGTATCTCTTGATGAGAAGCTCGAAAAACAGCAGCAGGCCGCATCCCAGGCCGCGGAGCAGTACTCAGCCGCAAAGGCCGAGGCCGAAGTGCTTGCGGCGGAGCTTAAGGAAAAGAACGCCGCTGCAGAAAAGACCTCCAAGGCTCTTTCTGACGCAGAGGATAAGCTCTCCGCGGAGAAGAACAGTCTGTTCGATATAGCGTCCCGCATACAGTCTGCCGTAACCTCCGGACAGAGCATGGAGAGCCTCAGGGACACCCTCCAGAAGAGGGTAGACAAGCTCTCCGAGGAGTCCGGCCTTAAGGAGCAGACCGACAGGGAGATGGCGGAAAAGCTGGCTCAGTCCGAGGATGCTCTTAAGGCTATCGGAGGAGAGTCCGATGGCTACAGGGACATGCTCAAGAAGGCGCTGATTGCCCAGGCAAGGGCCGAGAACGACGCCGCGGAGGCCTTAAAGACTGCCGCGGAGGCAAGGGTGTCCGTAGGAAAGCTGTCCGCCAGAAGGAACCTTCTGGACGAGCTTGAAAAAGCCTACGAGGGCTACGGCGGAGCCGTAAAGTTCCTGATGTCCAGGAACATGCCGGGCATGATAGGTACCCTGGGAGAGCTGCTCGAGGTCCCCAAGGGCTACGAGACGGCCATAGAGACGGTGCTGGGCGGAAAGCTCCAGAACATAGTCTGCAGGAACGATGCCTCCGCAAAGAGAGCCATAGAGCTCCTCAAGACCAACAAGGCTGGAAGGCTCACCTTCCTGCCCCTGGATGATCTTAAGGTGCAGCCGCCGCTCTCCTGCAGGGAGATAAGCGGGATGAAGGGCTTCCTTGGACTTGCCTCGGACATGGTGGGCTGCAGAGGCGGCCATCAAAGCGTCGTGGACTACGTCCTCGGAAACACCGTAGTAATAGACAACATAGACAACGCAATAAAGATCTCCGCCGCAAACAACGGGCCGCACAAGCTGGTGACCCTTGAAGGCGAGGTAATTAACGCCGCCGGCGCCATAACAGGCGGAAGCTTTAAGAACAGCAGCGGAAACATCCTTTCCAGAAAGGCCGAAAAGGACAGCCTGGATAAGGAGATAAAGGATCTGGAGAAGACTCTTAAGGACGCCGAGACATCAAAGGAGAACGCCGAGAAGGCGAAGGCCGCAGCTGCGGACGAGAAGCACAGGGCGGAGGACCTCATAAGGGAGTCCGACCTTAAGAAAGCCCTCCTTGAGAAGGAGCTCCAGATAGCCAGACAGGCCGTTACGGACGCCGAGGGCGCCGAGGCAGGAAGGCTTGCCGAGCTGGCGGAGCTCAAGGCCGAGATAGCAAGGTCCGTGGAGAAGGCCGCTGAATACGCCGCAGAAGCCGAAAGGCTTACGGAAGAGAAGAAGGCAAAGGACGCGGAGGCGGAAGCGCTGGCGTCTGAAGCCGAAGCCCTCAAGGAAACGCTTGCCGCAGCGCTGTCCGAGCAGACGTCCGCAAGGCTCGCGGAGAACGCCGCAAGGCTCAAGGCCGAGAACTTTGCCGGTCTTCTGGATATGGCCAAGCAGTCCGCTGGCGAGCTTGAGGCTGAGAAACAGGAGAAGGAGAGGGCGCTTGAGAGCGCCAGGATACAGGCGCAGCAGATAGCCGAGTTCGAGACGGGCTCCGCGGACATACTGGCGGAAGCCGAGGCGAAGCGCGGACAGCTGGAGCAGGACATAGAGAAGGTCTCAGCGGAAAAGAAGGAGACCGGAGAGCAGTCCGACAGGGCGGACGCAGAAAAGGCCGAGGCGGACAGGAAGGTCTACGAGCTGCAGCTTAAAAAGCACGACGCAGAGCTCCGCGCCGCAAGGTTTGACTCCCAGACCGAGAGCCTCAAGGAAAGGCTCTGGCAGGAGTACGAGATGACCTACGCCGAGGCCGCCGAGCTTGAGGATCCGGAATTCGTGATGTCCCGCGCGATGAAGGAGTCCAGGGAGTTCAGAGACAGGCTCAGAGCTCTCGGAGACGTAAACATAGGCGCCATAGAGGAATACAAGCAGGTAAAGAAGCGCTACGACTTCCTCTGCGAGCAGAGGGCAGACGCGCAGAACGCCATGGACGAGCTCCGCGCCGTCATCACGGAGATGGACGACATCATCCGCACGCGCTTTAAGGAGAGCTTCGACTCCATAGTGGAGAACTTCGAGGCGGCGTTCAAGGAGCTGTTCAGAGGAGGCAACGCGTCCCTTACGATGAGCGATCCCGAGCACCCGCTCGAAAGCGCCATAGAGATAGAGGCCCAGCCGCCCGGAAAGAAGCTGCAGAACATATCGCTGCTCTCCGGCGGTGAGAGGACCCTCACCGCGATGGCTCTGATGTTCGCGGTACTTAAGTCCAAGCCCACGCCGTTCTGCATACTGGACGAGGTGGAGGCGGCTCTGGACGAGGCCAACATAGAGACCTTCGCAAAGTACGTAAAGAAGTTTGAGAACACCCAGTTCGCCCTGGTGACTCACCAGAAGCTGACGATGGAATACGCGGACGCCCTCTATGGCGTAACGATGCCGGAGCACGGCATCTCCAAGGTACTCAGTCTGAGGCTGGGCGACGAGTTCGAGGTATAAGCAATGGCATTGGGAGAAAAGAAAGGCTTTTTCGCAAGGCTTGCGCAAAAGGTCAACGACGTGTTCGCCACACACCCCACGCCCGATGAGGACATGCTCGAAGAGCTCGAGGACGTGCTGATAACATCGGACCTCGGCGTGGAGACCACGATCAAGATAATCGAACAGCTGAGGCACGACATCCGCAGGGAGTTCATATACACCACGGAAGGAGTAAAGGAGCAGATCCGAAGCATCATAGAGGGGATGCTGGACAAAAAGGAGAGGCTGCAGCTCTGTCAGGAGACTCCGCTGGTGATAGTGATGATAGGCGTCAACGGCGTCGGCAAGACCACTACCATAGCAAAGCTTGCGCACAAGCTTAAGAAGCAGGGCAAGTCCGTGCTCCTTGTGGCCGCGGACACCTTCAGGGCAGCTGCCGCCGAGCAGCTCACCATATGGGCGGACCGCGTGGACGTGCCGATAATAAAGCATTCCGAAGGCGCGGATCCCTCCGCCGTGATCTACGACGGCCTGCAGGCAGCCAAAGCGAGAGGAACTGACGTGGTCATCTGCGACACCGCGGGAAGGCTGCACAACAAGAAGAACCTTATGAACGAGCTCGCCAAGATGAACAAGGTGATAGACCGCGAGTTCCCGGGCGCCGCCAGAGAGACCCTTCTGGTGCTGGATGCCACCACCGGGAAGAACGCGATATCACAGGCAAAGGAGTTCGCGGAAGTAGCCGGACTTACCGGAATAGTATTAACAAAGCTTGACGGAACGGCAAAGGGTGGTATAGTAGTAACAATATCCGATGAATTCGACCTCCCGGTAAAGTTCATCGGTCTGGGAGAAGGATTAGACGATCTGCAAGAGTTCAGCCCGCAGGAGTTTGCAGGCAGTATCTTTGAGGGGGAAATCAACTGATGACAGATCTTAACGATAAAAGCCTTGAGCAGGAAATGGAGGCCCTTGCGGGATTCGACAAATTGCGCGCGGATCTCGTGGAGTCCAGTCCTACGGATGAGGCTGAGCTTATAAAAGAGGCTGAAGCTCCGGAACATTCCGGAAAAGGCCTCGATGACAGTTATGCGGATGAGACCCTGCTCGCCACCGGCGCGGCGGAGGAGATAGTTTCTAGTGCCGCCGAGACGGCACCCGAGGCCGTTTCTGAGGCTGCGGAAGAAGTTCCGGAAACCGTTGAGGCGGCTGAAGAAGCACCTGTGGAAGAGTCTGCTCCGGCAGCGGCAGTGTTTGCCTTTGAGCGTACTCAGGAGGTCCCTGCCGCGGAAAGTGAAGCTCCGACGGAAGAGCCGGCGGCGGAAAACACGGAGGCGGCTGGCGCAGCGGCTGCCGCAGCGGTAGCTGCCGCGGAAAACAAGAAGATGAAGAAGGAAAAGAAGGCCAAGGAGCCTAAGGAAAAGAAGGAAAAGACCAAAAAGGACAAGAAGAAAAAGAAGAAACTCACCTTCGGAAAGGTGCTTCTGAGGATCTTCCTCGTCCTCATATTCCTGTGCATCGTGGGCGTTGGCGTCGCGGGCTATTACGTTTACGACGTCATCAAGGACGCTCCGGAGATCAACCCCAGCAACATCTACGAGATACTCTCCGAGAGCTCGGTGATGTACGATTCCAAGGGCAACGTCATAACCAACCTCTATGAGAGCGGCGGCGGAATACGCGCCAATGTGGACTACGATGACATGCCGGAGACCCTCAAGAACGCTTTCATAGCCATAGAGGACAAGACCTTCTGGGATCACAACGGATTCAACCTCGTCCGTATCTTCGGCGCCATCTGGGATACCATCAAGTCCGGCGGAGACACCAGGATCAGGGGAACGAGCACCATGTCCCAGCAGCGCGCCAGGAACATCTTCATGGATCTGGATGAAAGGGAAGAGCGAAGCATCCCGCGTAAGATAAAAGAGGCTTACTACACCGTCATCATAGAAAGGGCGCTCTCCAAGGAGCAGATCCTTGAGGCCTACCTCAACACGGTATATCTGGGGTACAACTGCAACGGTGTGGGAGCCGCGGCGAAATCCTACTTCAACAAGGAGGTAAAGGACCTCACCCTGATGGAATGCGCCGCTTTGGCCGCCCTGCCTCAGAACCCGAACAAGTTTGCGCCGCTCAGGAGAGAGTATACCTCGCTCGTAAAAGAGGAGGACAACTACGATGTCATAAGCCAGAGCGACATGTGGACCATATACTACAACAATGCCGGAGAGGAGCGTACCCAGCTGGTACTGTCTCTCATGCATACTCAGGGAAAGATCGATGACCTTACCTATGAGAGGTACAAAGACGAGACCATAAGGTCTTATCTGACCCCCGGCATGAACGTCGAGCTCTCCATGAAGACCACCTACATCTCGGACTATGTCATCTCCCAGGTGCTGGCAGATCTTCAGAAGTACTTAAAGCTCAGCTACGCGGACGCTTACGACATGCTCTATAACCGCGGGCTTATGATATGGACCACCATAGATCCGGAGCTTCAGGACATACTCGACGAGGAGTACGCCAGGAGGGAGAACTTCCCCAAGCTCAGCCTCAACCGTTTCACCACCGACAAGGATAAGAACATCCTGAGCGACGACAGGAAAAAGATCATGCTCTACAACAAGAGCGTCATCTTCAACGAGGAGGGCGGATTCATAATCCCGCCGGATGATTTCGAGCGTCTCAGCAACGGCGACGTCAAGTTCTTCAAGAACAAGAGGCTCAACATTTACAGGACAGTGTCCGGCGACATAGAGGATGTCTCCGTATTCATCAAGGACTACTACTTCTTCGACTCCGACGGGGATCTGTTCTCCGTTCCGGGAAGCTACTGGAACATAGCAAGGAAGTACAAGTCCAGAGATGAGGAGGGCAACCTGATCCTCTCCGCGTCCTTCCTTGCGGACTATCCTAACGGCCTTAAGATGAACGACGACGGTTCGCTCACCCTCCACCAGAGCCTGGTGGTAGAGCACGATCCCGTCATCCAGCCCCAGTCCGCCATGTGCGTCGTCGAGAACGAGACAGGCTACCTGCGCGCCATGATAGGCGGCCGCGAGATAGAAGGCTCGCTGCTCTTCAACAGAGCTACAGCTACCAGACAGACCGGATCCTCCATCAAGCCGCTGGCGGTCTACGGACCTGCTCTGCAGCTCGGATACGAGAACTCTATCACAGGCGAGGGCCCGATATTCACAGCCGGATACATACTTGAAGACTCCCCGATAAAGAGGGGCAGTTCGTTCTGGCCGAGGAACGCCTCCGGCGCCTACGGCGGGCTCACCACCTTAAGGACAGGACTCGTGCAGTCCATCAACACCTGCGCTGTCAACCTGTTCAACCAGCTTGATATAAACTACGTGGTGGACATGCTGCAAAAAGAGGGCATCACCTCCCTGGTTCTCAGCGGAGAGGACAACGACCTCAACCCGGCAGCCCTGTCCCTGGGCGGACTTACGCACGGCATCTCCCCGTTGGAGATGACCTCCGCGTTCTCTACCTTCTCCAACTACGGAACACATCTTGAGACGATATCCTACTCCAAGATAACCAACAGGCGCGGAGACGTCATAATTGACAGGACTCCGAACGCCACGAAGGTCTACGACGAGAGCGTCGCGTCCCTGATGATAAACATCATGCGCGGCGTAGTCCAGAGCGGAACAGGCTACGGGGCCAACATCAAGTCCCAGCCGACGGCCGGCAAGACCGGTACCACCACGGATAACTACGACGTATGGTTCTGCGGATTCACTCCCAAGTACACCGCCGCCACATGGATAGGCTGCGACGTCAACCTCAACCTCGGCACCACCAGCCGCGCCTCGGCGAACGTCTGGGGCACGGTAATGCAGAGGGTGGGATCCCTTGACGAGAAGGGCTCCTTTGAGCTCCGCGGAAACTTCGTGACTGTATCCATAGACAAGAAGACCGGCCTTCGTCCCAGCGATCTTACTCCTAAGGACGACATAGGCTCCGAGATATTCATCAGCGGTACACAGCCCAAGGAGAGCAGCTCCACGATGAGAGAGAAGTATCTCGTATGCGCGGAGAGCGGTTACAGGGCTACCCCCGACTGCAAGATCCTCGGATACAAGTCCGGCGTACAGCGTCCGGGCGGACTGTCCTGGGAAGGCATGATGGTGAGCTTCGGCGGATTCGCCGGAAGAGGCGCGGAGACCAGCGAGAGATACCGCACCATGGTAAAGGACGCGTCCTCGGATATCACCGAGTACTACTGCCCGCTCCACAACCCGGACAGGAACGTGTATCCGGTATCGCCTTTCGCGTCGAGCTCGTCTAAATACAATACGGACGACATCGAGATCATAGAGCCTGAACCTGAACCCGAACCGGAACCCGAACCGGAGCCGGGACAGGACACCGAGAACCCGGAAGATCCCAACAAGCCCGCGGATCAGAACGGTGAGGGGACTCAGCCCGCGAACAACGGCGGAAACTAGAGCTTAATGCAATAAAAAGGCTGCAGGGCAGGACGCTCTGCAGCTTTTGTTTCAGGAGATCGTTTAGAGGAAGGATATCTGCTCCTCCGCAGTTTTGTCAGCAAGCCTGTTCCTGCTGATCTCAACGGCCAGCTCGGACTGATCGCAGAGGACGTAGCGCCTTCCGAGCTTTTTGGCGGCGGCACCGAGCGTTCCGCTTCCGCAGAAGAAGTCCGCGCAGATGCCGTCCTCGGGGCAGCAGGACTGTATCAGTATCTCAAGGAGCTTTTCGGGCTTCTGGGTGGCGTAGCCCGTCCTTTCCGCGGACGTGCGGCCCACCATGTCCACGCTGAGGATGTCCCTGCGGTTGACCATGGTGTACCAGCGCCCGTCCTCGTCCTCGAACTCCTCGACGCCCTTGAAACGGTAGGGCTTTCCCTGCCTGTTGTAGGAGCGCTCCTTCTGCGGGGAGAAGTAATACTTCGGGGTCTTCGAGTAAAGGAGTATGGTGTCGTGCTTCTTGGCGAAGCTGTGGATGCTGGCGCCTCCGGACTTGTAGCTCCAGATGAGCTCGTTGACGAAGTTCTTGGGGCCGAAGATCTCGTCCATGAGTATCTTTACGTAGTGGACGGCGCGGGTGTCCAGGTGGACGGCGATGCTTCCGCTGTCCTTTAAGACCTCGCGCATGAGTATCAGCCTCTCGGAAAGGCTCCTTAAGAAATCCGACATGCTGCTCCACCTGTCGCTGTACGCGAAAGCAGGGGCCGCTCCGTCCGCGTCCTTAAGCCTGGCGTTGTAGGTGGAACCGGTAAAGAAGGGCGGATCTATGTAGATGAAGTCCAGTTTAACGGGGCCGCCTGCGCAGGACGCTATGAATTCCAGGTTGTCGCGGCAGACTATGCTGTTATCTCTGAAAGAGTCCGCGCCCCTGGGTATCTCCATGCAGTCAGCTCTTGCTATGTCTATTATTTCGGATAGCTCGTTGATGATACTCATATAATAATATTACCATAAAAGCGCGATCTATGTTATACTATTTATCTAATTACACAAAAAGGGGGATATCAGGATGTCCACAGGTTTGATAATCGATATAGTACTTATAGTCCTGGCAGTGGTCTGCATCGTCGCGGGTGCCATCAGGGGTCTGTTCAAGACCGTTCTGGCGGTGGTCATGACGGTTGTTGCGATAGTGGCTTCGGTTGTGCTCTCAGGCGTTCTGGCCGGGCCTGTCACGGACATGGTCTATCCCAGGTATGAGGAGAAGCTGATGAAGCTCGTCACCGAGCCCGCCCTGCACCTTAACATAGGCGCCATCCTTTCCGACGCCACGGAAAAGACCATAGACGACTTCATGGAGATGACGGTGCCGGAGGACTTCTTCGTGTCCGGCCTTCCAGGAGAGGTGCTGAAGATAGCCAATCAGTTCGGCTTTACGGAGGAGGACCTCAGAAAGCCTGTTGAGAACGCCCTTAAGAGCGCGCAGGAAGTAATGAGGAACTACCTGGAGAAGCAGAAGGCTGCCGGAAAGGACGTGGACAAGGATTCCGCGGCTGATGCTGTGGAGGAGGCCAACAAGGCTGCGGCAAAGGCGTTCCTGCGGCCTATCGTGCGGGCCGTCCTGATAATCGTCCTGTTCATTATCCTGTCGATACTGCTGAAGCTCATAGCGGGGGCTCTGAACAGGGCGGCAAAGAATACGCAGGGCGTAAAGCAGGTGAATTCGGTGGGCGGAGCAATACTGAGCTTCGCGGAATACGTGGTGGTGGTCTACATACTGCTGTATTTCGCCCACAGGTTCGGTATAACGACCTCTCTGGAGGCTGCGATATCCGACAGCGCCATACTGAGCTTCCTCCTGAGGTTCGTGCCGGCGTAGGAAAGGAAAAAAGCAAATAAAAAAGGCGCACGATCGTGCGCCTTTTTGAATAGTCTTCTTCAGTTGAGTATCTCGTATTTGTCGATGTATTCTCCGAGCTCCTCCCTTGTGGCGGAGAGGCTCACCACGAAGTCCATGTTGTAGGTCCTGGAGATGAGGTCCAGCCTTGCGAGGAAGTCCTCTATGTTGCTGAACGTTACGTCCGCGAACTTGAGTATGCTGTCGATGAATATCAGCTCTATGTCGTGGTCCTGGCTGATGATCCCGTATATGAAGCCGATGTACTCGTCGATGTTCCTGATCTGATCGAAATCCTCCATGCATATGACGCGGATCCTGTATTTCAGGTCGTACATCAGTCTTGAGTTCCTGTTGATGAAAACAATGCTGCCGTTTACGGTGTTCAGGCTCGAGTTGGCGAGATCGATCATCTTCTTGGTCTTTCCGCTACCCTTGTGCCCGATAAATAACTTGACCATAGGCTTTGTCCTCCTAAAAAAATATATTAGCTTCTGCTGATTCTATTATAGATGTTCGGCAATTTTTTCTCAAGTGTGTTTTTTACGAAGCTGGCCGCAGGCGGCGTCTATGTCCGCTCCCAGCTGCCTTCTTACGGTGCACTGGATGCCCTTTTCCGTAAGCTTTTCTGCAAAGGCGTAGGCCTGAGCCCGGCTGCTGCTTGAAAGCCCGCTCTCCGTAACAGTATTGAGAGGTATGAGGTTAACATGGCAGTTAAGACCCCGAAGGAGCCTCGCCAGCTCTTCCGCGTCTTCCGCGGTGTCGTTCTCACCCTTTATGAGTGTGTATTCGAAGGTTACGCGCCTTCCGGTGCGCTCCGCGTGCTTTCTGCAGGCGGGGATAAGGACGTCGAGAGGGTAGACCCTAGCCACCGGCATTATCTTCTCCCTCTTCTTCTGGGTGGACGCGTGCAGGGATACCGCGAGGTTCACCTGGGGGAAGTCCTCCTCCAGCTTTTCGAACTTCGGGACCAGGCCGCAGGTGGAGAGGGTGATGTTCCTGTAGCTAAGGTTAAGGCCGTCCGGAGAGTGTATCTGCCTTAAGAACTCCGAGACTTCCGCGTAGTTGTCCAGAGGCTCGCCCATGCCCATCAGCACTATGTGGTTTACGGGCTTTCCGGCAGCCTTTGAGCAGCAGATGTACTCGTCCAGCATCTCCCAGGCCTTGAGATCTCTGATCTTTCCGCCTATACCGGATGCACAGAAAACGCAGCCCATGTTGCAGCCTGCCTGAGTGGATATGCAGAGGGAATTGCCGTAATCGTATTCCATGAAGACCGCTTCCGCCTTTACTCCGTCCGGGAAGGACAGCAGGAACTTTACGGTCCCGTCCTTCGAGTGCTGGCTCAGCTCCACCACGGCGCGCTCAAAGCCGTAGCTTTCCGAGAGCTTTTCCCTTAAGGATGCGGAAAGGTCCGTCATCTTAGAAAAGCTCTCTGCGCCGGAGCATATCCAGCGGAATATCTGCTTTTCGCGGAAGGGCTTTTCGCCCATGCGGACCAGTGTTTCTTTTCTTTCTTCTCTTGTAAGATCCTTGAAATCCATGCTACAGCCCCGCTATGAAAAGCTCCAGAGCCATGCGCGGAGGCATGAGCCCGCTCTTTATGTCCTTTTCCACCTGGAAAGCGCTGTCCAGGCTCTTCTTGAGCTCCGCTGCGCTTCGCCTTCCGGAGGCGCCCATGGCTTTCCTGAGCCTGTATTCGTTGACGCCCATGGAGACTGCCATGCTTCCGCGGTCCTCGCCTTCGGCTTCGCGTTCCTTGCCCTCAAGCATTATCTCCAGCTGAGAGCAGAGGAGACCGAGGAAGCTCATGACGGCGCTCACTTCCTTCGAAGGCGCCTGGACTTCTATTGTGCTGTGCAGTATCTCGTAGGCCTGTCCCTTGTTTCCGGAAAACGCGCTGTCCAGAAGGCGGAAGGCGTTCTGCTCCGCCTGGGGCGCGGCGTTCTCCAGGAGGTCGTCGAGGGTCAGCACCGGCTTTTCGCAGCCGGAGAGAGCCTTTTTGAGATCGTTCTCCAGATTGAAGAGGGTATAGTTCCTGTCCGGGTCCCCGTAGCCGCATATCCTCGCAAAGTCAGCAAGGTCCGAGGGGCTCGCGGAGCGCCCGGCAGCCCGCAGGCGTTTTGCCATCCAGCCGGACAGCGTGGCGTCGTCCAGGGGCACAAAATCGTAGACTATGCCGTTTGCAGCCACGGCCTTGTAGAGGGGCCTGGTCTTGTTGGGCTTGTCGCATATGAAGAGCAGCATGGTGCTCTCGGGTACCGTGGGAAGGTATTCGCAGAGGGCCTTGTAGCTCTCCTGGTCCGCGCCCTTGGGCAGCTGCAGACCGAAAAGTTCCGGCCAGTCAACTATTATAAGCTTTTTCCCGGAGAGCAGGGGCATGGTGTCGCAGGCCGCTGTCATCTCGTAGATGTCCGTGTCGTCCGAGCCGAAGACCACGCAGTCCAAAGCATCGGACGCGGGCTCTACGAGCTTGTCCTTAAGGAATCCCCGGCTCCAGTCTATGAGGAAGCGCTCCCTGCCGCAGAGCAGAATTATGCGCGGCCATACGCCGGTCTGCTCTCCGCTGGCAGCCATCTTTACTATTGTCTTTGAGGGGTGTTCTCCGCCTGTCCTGTTTTTTGTATAAGCCATTGTTTGTCTTTCGCGGCGTTTTGGAAGATCAGGAAGTCCTCTGCGGCGCTTTTAAGGTACACCGCACCGTCCAAGTCTGTCCTTGCATATATTATACCTGAATCCTGCAAAAGTTCAACGACTCTGGGGGCAGGGTGGCCGTATATATTGTTCTTTCCGCAGGATATGACGGCAAAGGCAGGCCGCGCGGCGTCCAGCAGCTCCTCACCTGTGGAGTAGGCGCTGCCGTGGTGGCCTATTTTGATCACATCGCAGGCAAGGGCGGATCCGTTGCTTTTCACCAGAGCCTTCTCCGCCTCCATGTCTGCGTCCGCCATCAGAAGGAGCCTAATTTCCCCGGTGTCTATAAGGCAAACCCCGGAGTCCCGGTTCTCCTCCCCCAGGACCACGGTCCGCCTGACGTCGAAGATCTCCTGCAGCTGCAGTATTCCCAGGGCGTGGTCCGTATCCATGTGCGTTATTATCGCAAGATCCACGCGGCTTACCCCGTTCTTAAGAAGATAGGGCCTCAGCGTCCTTTTTGCGATGTTGCCGTAGGACTGGCCGCCTCCGTCAATCAGGATGTTGCAGCCGTTGTAACTGATGTGTATGCAGTCTCCCTGGCCCACGTCCACGAAGGTGACTGTGTGGACGTCATGCCTCCAGGGGATGAGGGTCTCCGAAAGGCCGAGTCCGAAGGGCAGGGCGACGGCAAGAGCCATGACTGTAAGAGCTGCCGCAAAGCTTGTCCCGTGCCTGCGCCTTCGGTTGAGCGTTACCCTCGTCTCCGAAAAGAACCAGAAGAACATGGCGTAGTACAGCAGGACCGCGGCAAGCGGAGGGGCAGGGACGTAGAGCCCTTCCATGGCGTATTGGCCTGCTTTTGAAAGCAGCAGCATCAGCTGCGCAAAGCCTTTGCAGACGCCTGCGGCAGCGGCCAGGGGAAGCCCAGCAAAGAGCTGGCTTATGAGAAAGCAGAACAGCCCCGCCGGAAGCAGGAGACCCGCCAGTATCACGGCAAGAGGGTTTATAAGTATCCCCACGGGGGAGAAGGTGGTAAAGAGGAAGAGTATCAGAGGCGTCATCCCGAGCTGCACCATGACGGTGGGAGCGAAGATGTCGAATGCGGCCTTTATCCACTTTTTGCGGTATCTGTCCGAGAGCTGTATGCCTTTGGAGACCGCCCAGGGCAGTGCCACTCCCATGGTATATGCCGCGCAGAAGGAGAGCTGAGTGCCGCTGTCGAAGAGCCTGTAGGGGTTCTCCAGCAGAAAGACTATGGCGCAGAGGGTGGCGGCGCTCGTAAGGTCGTAGCGCCTTTTCAGATGGAAGGCCAGCATGTTGAGGCCTATCATGAAGGACGCCCTCAGCACCGATACCGAAAAGGACGATAGCGCCGCGTAGGCCAGAAGCGAAACGGACACCGCGGCCGTGGTCCTGAGGTTCCTCTTCCCGCCGAGGAGCTTTAGTATCACCGAGTACAGCAGCCCAACGTGCAGCCCGGATACGGCAAGCACATGCGCTATGCCGTTCAGGCGGAACTCCTCGTAGAGGTCCTCGTCCATGTATGAGGTCTCCCCGAAGAGCAGCCCCGCCGTCAGCTGGAACTGCTGATCCGAAAGGTACGGCCGCACCTTTGAATAGAAGCGCCCCTTGAGCACGGACAGAGCGTGGATGATGGGGCGTTTCACCTCTCCCGCCGTAAATCGGAAGCGCGAAACGTCCATGATGTGGAATATCCTCCTGCTCTTAAGGTACAGGCGGTAGTCGAAGCAGCCCGGGTTGCGTCTGCCGTCGGGAAGGGATATCCTGCCGGCGGCCTCTGCTCGGCGGCCGACGAGATCGTAAGGATCCGGGACGTCCGCCGAGAGCCTGACAAGTATGTTCTCCCTGCCCACCTTAAGGGTCACGGCCAGGTAGCCGCCCTTTTCCCGCACCCCGGTGACTATGCCTTCTGCGGCAAAGACGCTGCCGTCCTCCGCGTCTATGCAAGTTGCCGGGAGCAGAGCGGTGCCCAGGCCGAAAGGATCCTTAAAGCATAAAAAAACGATGACCAGACAAAGGGCCAGAAGCGCAAGAAGAAGCGGTCTTCTCATAAAGGGCCTCCGTGTCGTCACCGGCTCCATAATACCACATTGGCAAAAAATGTCAATTCTCTTCAGGCGTTAACACAGACCTTGGCCGAAGCGCCTGCATAACACCTGATATTGTATTGCAAAACCGTTTGATAATTGGTAAACTATAAGATATGGAATTAGTGGAATTGTTTCTCTGCTTTGCCAAGATAGGATCCCTGATGTTCGGCGGCGGGCTCGCCATGCTGCCCCTTCTTCAGCGAGAACTGGTGGGCAGGAAAAAGTGGGTGACGGAGGAGGAGATCCTCGACTACTATGCCATAGGGCAGTGCACGCCTGGCATAATAGCGGTCAATACGGCAACGTTCGTCGGCAGGAAGCGCAAAGGCGTCCTGGGCGGCATATTCGCCACGCTGGGCGTCGTTTTTCCGTCGCTCGTAATAATTACCATAATAGCGGCTTTCCTGGCTAATTTCGCAGATCTTGCAGCCGTAAAGAACGCCTTTGCGGCAATTAGGGTATGCGTCTGCGCCCTGATACTCAACTCGGTGATAAAGTTGGGAAAGAAGACCATCAAGGATGTTCCCGCAGCCGTCATTTTCGTGCTTGTCCTTGCGGCCACGCTGCTTACGGACCTTTCGCCTGTGCTTTTCGTTCTGGCGAGCGCGCTTTGCGGCATAGTCATTGAGAATGTGAGGGCACGCGGATGATATACCTTGTGCTCTTCTGGGAATTCTTCAAGGTGGGTCTGTTCGCCGTGGGAGGCGGCCTTGCCACGCTGCCCTTCCTCTCCAGCCTTGGCGCAAGGACAGGGTGGTTCACGCAGGGAATGCTTGCGGACATGGTGGCGGTCTCCGAGTCCACGCCCGGACCTGTAGGCGTCAACATGGCCACCTACGTGGGCTATACCACGGCCGGCGTGCCCGGAGCGGTGGTAGCGACGATAGGCCTGATAACGCCCTCGGTGATAATAATCCTTATTATCGCGGGCTTTCTGGAGAAGTTCAGGCAGAACAAGTACGTGGACCACGCCTTCTACGGGATAAGGCCAGCGTCGACTGCCCTGATAACCGCCGCCCTGATAGGTCTCATGGCCATCAGCCTTTTCGGCACCAATACTGCCGGACTGCTGCACATTACATCGATAAGCGTAAAGCCGCTGATACTCTTTGCAGTGCTCATGGCGGTGACTAACATAAAGAAGGTAAAAGACCTTCACCCGATAGTGTTTATAGCCGCGTCAGCGGTAATTGGTATCATTTTCCGTTTTTCAGAATAGGAGCAATATTTATGAAGAACAAAGAATTCAAGATCGCACCTGTGATCGCCTGCATCATCACGATGCTCTGCGTAGGCATCGTGTACATGTGGAACGTGTTCCAGCAGCCCGTAATGGACTACTACGGCTGGGAGAAGACGGCGGTATCCTTCATTTCCGCGGTCAACCTCTTTGCCTTCTCGGCGGGCATCTTCCTCGGCGGTGTTATCGTAGACCGCAAGGGACCCCGCATCGTAAACATGCTCTCCGGCATACTGTTCTTTGCCGGACTGTTCCTCTCCTCCATGCTCCCCAAGAGCGCTCCGTGGCTCATCTACATCACCTACGGCGTTCTCGGCGGTGTTGGAGTAGGACTTGCCTACGCGGGCGCAACCAACTGCCTGCAGAAGTGGTTCCCCACAAGGAGGGGCTTTGCTTCCGCCATCGCCACCTGCGCGTTCGGGACTTCCATAGTAGTATGCGTTCCCATCGCCCAGGCCTTCCTTCAGAAGGGCGTTCCCTTCGCCTTCAGATGGCTGGGAATAATCCTCGGCGCTATAGTTTTCGTCTGCGCGTTCTTCATCTTCACCCCGCCCAAGGGCTACATGGCTGACAAGATCCCGCCCAGGGCAGAGGAGAAGGCTCCGTACTCCGTAGGCGAAGCTCTCAAGGATCCCAGGTTCTGGTTCATGTGCACTCCGCTGTTCTTCATGACAGTCACCTACATGGTAGTCAACCCGATAATCCGCACCCTCGGCGCGGAGAGGGGCTTAAGCCCGGCGCTGCTCACCACCACATCCATGCTGGTAGGCATCGCGAGCGCGGTCTCCAGGTTCATAGTACCGACCATCTCCGACAAGCTCGGAAGGGCAAAGTCCATACTCGTTATGACCATACTGATGCTGGTATGCGCGCTGCTGATGATCTTCGTGGGCGGCGTTGCCTACACGATAGTAATATTCCTGATCGTCTGCGCTTACAGCGGCCCGGCGGGAGTCTATCCGGCCATGACAGGCGACGCCTTCGGCATGAAGAACACCGGTACCATCTTCGGTCTGTCGTTCTTCTGCATAGGTTTCTCCTCGCTGTTCGCCACCTGGATGTCCGGTGTCATCTATAAAGCCACCAATGGCTACACCTGGGTATTCATAGCCAGCGCCATCCTCTGCCTCATCCCGATCTACTGCCTTGCCATCTACGACAAGGTGGGCGCCAAGAGAAAGGCCGCAAGAGAAGCAAAGCTTGCTGCTGAAAAAAGCAACGAATAGACAGAAATAGTACAGTCAGACCGCTGCAGGCATCGCTTATCCGATGTATGCAGCGGTCTTGTTTTGCACTTTTTACGGAAATTCGTACAGTTTTGCGATCTTACATGCTCTGAGTCCGCATTTTATTGTTTTTCAGGGGTTGATAAGCATAAAAACACTCTGAAAAGTCTTCTATTTTCTGAGAAAAAGGCAATAATTGGCACTTCGTCCCCTGTTTTGACTGCTCGATTAGTCAAAAAGCGGCTCAGCTCGGCAGATCTGCGGACAGTTACGCGTCAATTCTTTCCAACTGTACGATTTTTCATCAAAACTCGTTTCAGTAGTATTCCGCATACAAAAAGCCCCGCCGTTGCAGCGGGGCTGAATATGTTTTTTAGGCAGATGCCGAAGCAAGTCTGTTATGGGGCTTATGACAGATACCTGAACACGCCTTTTACCAGGCCTACTATCTCGCAGTCGTCCACGATTATCGGATCCATGGAGCTGTTCTGCGGCTGCAGCCTTATGTGGCCGTTCTCCCTGTAGAAGGTCTTGACGGTGGACTCGAACTCGAAGTCTCCCTCCACCATGGCTACTACTATGTCTCCGTTGTTGGCGGTCTTCTGCTCCTGGACGAGTATGTAGTCTCCGTCCATAATGCCGGCTTCTATCATGGAGTCTCCGTGGACGGTGAGCATGAAGTTCGTACCTCTTCCTATGAACTGAGCGGGCAGGGGGAAGCTCCCCTCTATGTTCTGCTCCGCAAGGATGGGCATGCCAGCGGCTACACGGCCCACGAGAGGCACGTCCACCACATCCGCGCGCTCAGCGGATGGGACAGGGGTCTTTTCCTCTCCGCCCTTAACGACCTCGAACGCTCTGCGCTTTCCGGCGAGCTTTCTTATGCAGCCTTCCTTTTCCAGTATCTCCATGGATTTTTGAACGGTGGAGGTGGACTTGATCCCGAGCGCCGCTCCTATGTCCCTTACAGTAGGCGGAAACCCGTTCTGCCTTATCTGTTCCGTTATGTAATCCAGTACCTTCTGTTCTCTTTCCTTAAGATCTGCCATAGCCTTTTCCTTTCCGCGGCCTGCGCTTTCCCACAGATAGTATAACACGCGAACAAAAGTTTGTAAACGTTTGTTCACGTCTGTCGAAAAAATATTTTTGCGCACATACTTTTTTCCTGTTTGTTATATCATCAATGAAAATAATCCTTGACATCACTGCCGCATTAGTGTATTCTATGCGGGTATCAAGCAGAAGTTTCCGCTTCTCGCCTTGCGGCATGGGTCGTCAGGGCTAATAATCCGGGCTTTTTAAGGCAGGATATTTATGCGGCGGAGCTTATGCACCGCTTTTTTCTTTATTACGGAGGACACGACAATTAGCAAAGAAGCGCTCATCAACGAAGAAATTCGTGCAAAGGAAGTACGCCTGATAGATGCGGACGGCAACCAGCTCGGCATCGTAAGCATCCAGGAAGCCATGGAAAAGGCTCACGAGGCGGAACTGGACCTGGTGAACATCTCTCCGAACGCCGCGCCGCCTGTGTGCCGCATAATGGACTACGGCAAGTATCGCTACGACCAGCAGAAGAGAGAAAAAGAAGCAAAGAAAAAGCAGAAGACCACGGAAGTAAAGGAGATGCGCCTGGGAATATTCACCGAGGAGCACGACCTTGATACAAAAGCCAAGCTGGTGGCAAAGTTCCTTGCCGGAGGAGACAAGGTAAAGATCAGCATGCGCTTCCGCGGAAGAGAGATGGGATACGTTAACAAGGGCAGGGAGACCATGCTGGATTTCTGCACGCTGGTAAAGGACTACGGCAACATAGAAAAGCAGCCCGTCCTGGAAGGCCGCAACATGTCCATGGTAATAGCTCCCAAGTCCGAAAAGGAAAAGCAGAAGGCAGCCAAGGCTGCAAAGCTTGCGGCCGAGGAGGCAAAGCGCGCGGCGGAAGCAGCCGCACCGGAACAGTCTGAAGAATAATTTATTATAGAAAGGAAAACTGAAATGGCAAAAGGCGGAAAGATGAAGTCCCACAGAGGGGCCATGAAGAGATTCAAGCTTACCGGCACAGGCAAGGTAAAGAGAAATAAGGCTTACAAGAGCCACATCCTTACAAAGAAGACTCCTAAGAGGAAGAGAGGACTCAGGAAGTCTACGATCCTTACCCATGCGGATCAGAAGAGGATCAAGAGCGTACTCATCGGAAAGTAGGAGGTTTAGAAAATGGCAAGAGTTAAGGGCGGCGTAAACGCCAAGAAGAGACATAAGAAGATACTGAAGGCGGCTAAGGGATTCTATCTTTCCCGTCACACCACATTCAAGGCTGCCAACCCGGCAGTCATGAGAGCCCTGCGTTCCGCACAGATGGGCCGCAAGCTCCGCAAGAGAGAGTTCAGAAGACTCTGGATAACCCGCATCAACGCTGCAGCAAGGATGAACGACATCTCCTACAGCAGGCTGATGGACGGCCTCAACAAGGCAGGCGTCACCGTAAACAGGAAGATGCTCTCCGAGATGGCTATCCACAATCCGGCAGCTTTCACCGAGCTGGTGAACACCGCAAAGGCTGCGCTGAACTAATATAAAGTCAGCAGACAGGCGGCAGGGACCGCTTAAAAAGACCGGCAGAACCTATCTGCCGGTCTTTTATTGCTTATTGTTCTCTGCGGCCGGGCCTCTGCCCCAAAGCCATCAGAATCCCGGGGTCTCGCCCTTTTCGTTGCGGATCTCTATCATGTCTCCGGCGTTTACGGTAGGCTCGCCCTTGAAGTTGCGGACGGTCTCCCAGTAGCCTGTAGGAGCGTGGTCGAGGCCGACGCCGAGCTCTATCATCCTCTTCCTTACAAGGACGCCGTCGAGTTCTCTTATGGCGTTAAGCTTCTTGTCGATGTACATTGAGCAGCCTATGCCTGCAGCCTGGCCCATGCCCATGGAAGGTCCTATGATCCTTATGTTGCCCATTGCGTGGAAGTCTGCGGAGAAGCAGCGTCCGGCCACCATCAGGTTGTCGACACCTCTGCAGATGAGGGCCCTGAAGGGGATCTCGCTCCAGTCTCTGGGGTCTGTCCTTGCCTCCCACTTAAGCGGCCTTACGAACGGGTGCATCATGTAGTCCTTCTCGTCCTGACACGGCCTTACAAGGGAGTTCTCAAGCTTCTTGTCCGTGTTGATGTGGCGGATGGCGCAGTGGAAGCCCGGAGTCGGAACGTGGGTGTCGAACGGCTCGGAGTGCTGCCAGATGCCGTCCTCGAACTTCCTTGCGGTTGCAAGGTCTTCGGCGCGCAGGAAGTACTCGCCCTTTGCGTAGCGGCTGTCGCGGACGCCGTTCATCGGGGCCAGAGCCTCAAGCTCGCAGTTCTCGAAGCCCGGAACGTACTCGCGCAGGAAGTCCACGAACCATACCACCTTGCGGTGCTGGTCCACGATCTGCCTGGTGAGGTCCACAACGTCGTCGTTATGGCAGTCGAAGGTATGGGTGGCGTCGAGCGTTACGTCCATGCACTCCTGGTCTCTGCCCGGCATGGGATATACTATGTTGCCCGGGGAGAGGAGCTCGTGCAGCTTGCCGTCGGCTATCGCCTGGAACTGCTTGAACACTATGAGGCTGCTCTTCTTGGGGTTGCCGTATTCGAAGTCCTTGGACTTTCTGAACGCCTTGTTGGCCTCCATGAACTTCTTGTAGTTTACGTACGCAAGGCGGAAGCCCATGGTGACGGACTGGTCCAGTCCGCAGTACTCGCCGCTGCTGATCTCAAAGGGAACGCCTGCAGCGTAGATGAGGTCCGCATCTCCGGTGCAGTCTATGTAAGCGTCGGCGAAGATCTCAACCTTGCCGCTCTTGCAGTAGGCTATTACGCTCTTGATCTTTCCGTCTTCCTTGATGCAGTCCACCACGTGGGTGCCGTAGAGTATGCGGGCTCCGGACTGAAGGACCATCTCCTCCAGCATCATCTTTCCGAACTCCGGCTCGACGACTGGGAGGTGGGGCCTTACGACGGCGTGACCTTCGGCGGCAAGCCTTTCGACCCATTCCTTTGCGAGTCCGTCCACGTTTCCGGCTATTCCGGTGATGTAGCCGTTGGTGCAAAGGCCGCCGAGGGATTCACGAAGCTCCATCAGGATGACGCTCTTGCCCTCTCTTCCTGCAGCTATCGCAGCGGCTGCTCCCGCTGGACCGCCTCCGCAGACCGCAACGTCGCAGTAAAATCTCTTAGCAGTATCCATATCTTTCTCCTTTTGTAAAAATAATGAACAGCTGAAAATGTTCCTGTTAATATTTTACCACTTCATATAGCAAAATCAACAATAAACCGGCGTCGATTCTTCTTGACGCCGGCGGGTAAAATCGGTCACGTGTGTGATAAAATGTGAGAGGATGCTTAAGGATCAGCGGAAAAGGTAAGTTTCCAGGACGCACGCCAGAGCCTCAAAGCCTTCCTTGTCTTCCTCTGAAAAGCGCGCAAGGGTGGGGCTGTCTATGTCCAGCACGCCGAATACCTCCCCGTCCTTAAAGATCGGAACTACTATCTCGGAATTGCTTGCGCTGTCGCAGGCTATGTGACCGCTGAACTCATGTACATTTTTTACAAGCTGAGTCTTCCTCTGAGCCACGGCAGTGCCGCAGACGCCGCTCCCGACTTCTATCTCCGTGCAGGCGACTTTGCCCTGGAAGGGCCCCAGGACCAGCTTTCCGCCTTCCATCAGGTAAAAGCCTGCCCAGTTAATTTCGCCCACGTATTCCCGGATGAGAGCGGATACGTTGGCAAGGTTGGCGATAAGGTAAGGGCACTCCGATACCACGGCCTTGGCGGCCGAGATCAGAGACTTAAGATCGGTCTGTTCCTTTGGTATAGTCGTAGATTCCATGGCTGTCCTGCCTTAATTTATAATTTTGTGCATCCTGACCAAACAGTGCGGCGCTGTTTTGAATATGACGTCCATTGTCCGGCTTCGGGTTTTCCTGTAAAATGTTATCAGAACGGATCAGAGGTTCTTTTTGAGCAGCGATCTGTCCAGCGGAGGAAGGTCGACTTCCCGCTTGCGGTAGTTCTCTATGTAACGGATGATCATGCAGCTGGAGATGAGGCTGTGGCGAACGTAGGGGTCGTCCATCTTGTCTCCTATGAGAGCCTTGATCTGGTTGAGCTTGTAGATGACAGTGTTTCTGTGGACGTGCAGCTCCCTTGCGGCCTCGCTGATGCTGCGGTCCTTCATCAGGTAGATGAAGAGCGTATCGCGAAGATCGCTGTTGAAGCTCCTGTCGTATCGCGTGAGCGTAAGCACCGCTGCGTCGCAGAGATAGACAACGTCGCCCGAACCCATGCGGCCCTTGCCGGAATGCTCCGCAAGATAGACCGTGTAGTAGAAGGCATACCTGCTGTAATTGAGTACACGCTTTTTGGCCTCGCTGCCGAAGCGCACCGTAACGGCTATGGGAAGAGTCTGGACGCACTGGTTGTAAAGCACGCGAAGGCCCTTCAGCCACTGGGAGGATCCTCCCTTTATGGCATAGGCGCTCTTCTTCTCCAGGAAGGCCTCGAACTCTCCGGTCTCCCCGATCTGGAACTCCGGGATTATCTCGTCGGATGTGCGCATTACATAGACAGCGTCGTCAAGAACGGCTATGTAGTCCTTGGGGAAGAGCTCCTCAAGGCCCGCCGCAAGGCTCTCGGGAGAGTGGTCCATGCCAATGAAAGGCCTGCCGTCTTCGGACAGCGAGCGCACCACCATGCCGCACTTGAAGCGCTTCATTCCGGGCAGGGCGGAGAGCTGAAGGTCCAGGGAGTAAAGATCCGCGCCGGACCTTGTAAAGGCGCTGCTGATTATCTCCTGAAAAGGAGTTGCCGGGCCCTTGTGTACGGGCTCACTGTGCTCCGCAAGGAGCTCCGATACGCTCTCGGCGTTTCCCACATAGATGTACGAAGGCTCGGAAGAGGGATCCCTCGATACGAGGATACCCTTTACCGGGATCAGTGGATCCGCCTCGGCACTGAAATTTTCCAAAAGATCGGTAATTGCAGACATCAGTCTTCCTCCGGGATACTGTCTCTGATAGATAAATAATTATACAGGATTTTCATTACTTTTTAAACCCGAAAGGAGAAATTATGAAGTTCGAAAGAGTTGAAAGAATGAGACCCCGCTACCTCGTGGATCACTACCCGATCTGCATCGAGAAGTACAGGATCTACGCGGACGTAGTGGAGAAGAACAAGCACGACGCCCCGATCGTACAGCGCGGAAAGATCCTCAAGGCCTGGACCGAGAGGATGCCCATTGCCATTGCTGACGACGAGCTTATCGTAGGCATCGGCGCTTCCAAGCCCATGGGACTTGAGATAGACCCCAACTACGGCATCTGGTCTCAGGATGAGATCGATTCTCTGGTAGAGGACGGATACCTTATGACCGAAGAGGACCAGAGAGATCTTCAGGAACTCAACAAGAAGCACAACCCGGCCACCCAGATGGGAATGCAGGGAGACATCTACTACGAGCAGGCTGACGAGCACATAATCAAGCTCCTTCAGGAAGGTCTGGTCCTTCCTCCGTGGAAGGCAAAGGGCGAGGGCAGAGGCGTAGGCGGCGGTTACGCTCAGAGCGGACTGGGCCTCGGACCGTCCCTGGTGCTCCTCTGCGTAGACTACGAGAAGATCCTCAAGAACGGAACTCTGGCTCTTATAGAGCAGGCCAAGAAGCTGCAGTCCGAGCTGAGGTTCTTCGATGCCGAGAGCATAGACAAGTTCAGATACTATCAGGGAGTCATCTACTCCTTCGAGGCCATCAACACTCTGGCTGAAAGATACTCCAAGCTGGCTGCCGAGATGGCCGAAAAGGAAGCCGATCCCAAGAGAAAGGCAGAGCTTGAGCAGATCTCCGAGATCTGCGCATGGGTGCCCAAGTATCCCGCAAGGACATTCAGAGAGGCCCTGCAGTGCATGTGGTTCCAGCTTCTTATGCTGTCCCCGAGCACGACTCTTCCGGGCGGACGTTTCGACCAGATGATGTATCCGTACTACAAGGCGGATCTGGACGCAGGCCGCATCACTTACGAAGAGGCTCTGGAGCTTCTGTGCCTGCTGCGCTTTAAGGACATGGAGCTGAACAGGACTTCCGGAAAGATGAACCGCAAGAAGAAC
>JAEEGL017274853.1_pt1 | contig 27490 bp, 19 predicted proteins | sample 9134231 | NCBI WGS metagenome assembly JAEEGL01 (sample SAMN16246548, study PRJNA631951) | gut metagenome | biome: gut microbiome; feature: rumen; material: fiber-attached | host: Bos | place: Iran: Karaj | collected 2018-10
GGTAACCGTTTGCGGTGTCAACAACATCAGTTGACGTGAGCCCGTAATGTACCCATTTGCGTTCTTCGCCAAGTGATTCGCTCACGGCACGTGTGAAAGCAACCACATCATGATGAGTGGTTTCTTCTATCTCGTGAATACGATCTACATCAAAGCTGGCTTTCTCTCGTAGTTTGCGAATGTCATCTGAGGGAATAATTCCGAGCGAAGACCATGCTTCTGCGGCAAGCAATTCTACTTCGAGATATGCTTTGAATTTGTTTTCTTCTGTCCAGATTTGACGCATCTGTGGGCGTGAATAACGTTGTATCATTTTCTCCGTATTTATGGATCAAACAATATGCTGTTTTACAAGCATTTGATTTTTAGTTTTTTGTAAGCCCTTTCTGCTTTCTCAATAGCATGCTCTATGGTGTCGGCAGTGGCAAGAATAACTCCCATTCGACGATGTCCTTGTATCTGAGGTTTGCCGAATAGACGAATTTGTACGCCACCTTCCGACAATACATCTTCAAGGTTTTCAAATACAACTTGTGTGGTGTTACCTTCTACAACAATTGCTTTTGAAGCAGATGGTCCACGGAAGAATATTTCAGGCACAGGCAATCCCAACACTGCACGAGCGTGGATAGCAAACTCTGAAAGATCTTGCGATATCATAGTTACCATTCCCGTATCATGCGGCCGTGGTGAAACTTCGCTGAAGATAACATTATCTCCACATATAAACATCTCGACACCAAATATTCCATATCCTCCTAGTGCATCGGTAATGGCAAGTGCAATGTCATGTGCCTTTTTGAGTGCAATTGTGCTCATCGGTTGCGGTTGCCATGACTCGCGATAGTCGCCATTTACCTGATGATGTCCTATGGGTTTGAGCATTGTTGTGCCGCCGGAATGACGGACTGTCAGAAGAGTGATTTCATAATCGAAGTTCACAAATCCTTCAACTATCACTCGTCCTGCACCTGCTCTACCTCCTTCTTGAGAGAAATTCCAAGCGGTATCGATATCTGATTCGGTTTTTATAACCGATTGTCCATGTCCGGAAGAGCTCATTATCGGTTTTACAACGCAAGGAAGACCGATTTCTTTGATAGCTGCGATGAATTGTTCGTAGTTGTCGGCAAATCGATATGTTGCAGTAGGAAGATGCAGTTCTTCTGCTGCCAATCTGCGAATTGCTTCACGATTCATAGTCAGGAATGCCGCTTTTGCAGTAGGAATGACATTAAAACCTTGTTTCTCCAATTCTATTAGGGCTGGAGTCGCAATAGCTTCTACTTCTGGAATTATTACCGAAGGTTGTTCTTTGAGAATAACAGCCTTTAGAGCATCGGCATCAAGCATGTTAATTACGTAAGAGCGATGAGCTACTTGCATGGCAGGTGCGTTTGCATAACGATCAACTGCAATCACTTCCACGCCATAGCGTTGGAGTTCGATAGCAACTTCTTTTCCCAATTCTCCTGAGCCACATAACAGTGCCCGGGTGGCAACATTAGTTAAAGGGGTTCCGATGTGTGTCATAATGAAATATTTTAATGATTATTTGTTTCGAAGTTTATAACAATCAAGTGTGTTTTCCATGAGCATGGCAATTGTCATAGGTCCGATTCCTCCGGGAACTGGGGTGATGTAGGAGGCAAGAGGCTTGACTTCATCAAAATTCACATCGCCATACAATTTTCCGTCGATATCACGATTTATACCGACATCTATAACCACTGCTCCACGTTTCACATGTTGTTTTCCAATGCAGTGCTTTTTCCCTACTGCCACAACCAAAATGTCTGCCATCCGAGTAATTTCTTCAAGATTTTTTGTGTGGGAATGTGCCATGATAACAGTGGCATTGGCATCAAGCAGAAGTTTGGCAATCGGTTTTCCAACAATGTTGCTGCGCCCCACCACCACTGCTATTCTCCCATCGATATCAATCTGCATTTCTCGAAGCATGTGCATTATTCCTTTTGGTGTACATGGCACTAAGTCGGTTTTTGCATTCCATAAGTGTGCAACATTTATGGGATGAAATGCATCTACATCTTTTTCAGGTGCAATGGCATTGATAATCTTTTCTGTGCTGATTTGTTTTGGTAGAGGCAACTGAACAAGAATACCGTCGATTTGATCGTCATTGTTAAGAGTTTCTATCTGCTCTAATAGTTCTTGTTCGGATATTGTTTCGGGAAGATTTATAAGATGGCTTTCTATATGGGTCAATGCACAAGCTTTGATTTTGCCATTAACGTAGGTCTTGCTTGCAGGATTATCTCCTACCAGAATGACTGCCAAAGCAGGAACACGTTTGTTCTGACTTATCAGTGAATCCACTTTTTCGCGAACTTTTTCTTTAATCTGAAGAGCCATCTGTTTGCCATCTATGACAACGGTTTGCTCAGTGTTTTCTTCGAAAGCCCAATGCCCTATATCTTTCCTGTAGAAGAGTTGAGGGCAGTGGATTTTCTCTATTTGCTGGTAAACTTTTTGCTGTGAAAGAGAAAGACTATCCGTAATAGCAAGTGCTATCATCACACGTCCTCCTGCAGTTTGCAGTTGTTCGTCGTGTATAGCAGTTCCCATATGATAAACGATTCCGTCATAATCATTCAATCCAGTAATAGGAGATCCTTTCTCATATTTTCCTGGATATCCTTTTGATGCCAGAACTACACCCATAACTGCCTTGTTGCTCCAATGAAGCGAGGGTAGTTGTTGCTTGGTAGCAACTGCATAAAGCATAGGATATATGTCGGACTCAAGTAATGGTAATACGACCTCAGTTTCAGGATCACCAAAACGTGCATTGAATTCAATAACCTTAATGCCATCTGCAGTTTTCATCAATCCTCCGTAAAGAACACCTGATAAGGGACATCCCTCTTCTGCCATTTGGTTGGCAATAGGTTGCATGATATGATCAATTGCAAACTGCTTTTCTTGAGGAGTGATAAATGGTAATGGTGTATATGCTCCCATTCCGCCTGTATTAGGTCCTTTGTCACCGTCAAAAACACGCTTGTGGTCTTGTGCCAGCGGCATTGCTACTACTTGTTTTCCACAAACAAAGCACATAAGGGAAAACTCCGGTCCTTGCAGAAAATCTTCAATTACTACCTTGTCATGGCCAAAAGTGTTGTTCAAAAGCATATCCTGAAGTGCAACTTGGGCCTGCTCCAGATCATAAGCTATCACGACTCCTTTTCCTGCCGCAAGTCCATCATACTTGATAACAGCAGGAAATGGACGGGACTTGACGTAATCGAATGCTTCGGAATAGTCTTTAAAAGAACGGAAAGCTGCAGTTGGTACATGTGCTTTCTGCATCATTATTTTTGCGAATTCTTTGCTTGATTCAATTTGAGTTGCAGCTTGGGTATGCCCGAAGATCTTTAGTCCGACCTTTCTAAACTCGTCTACGATACCAAGCGAAAGCGGCACTTCTGGACCTACTACAGTTAGGTCTATTTTATTCTCGATTGCCCAATCGCGCAAAGCATTGATGTCGGTTTCTTTGATTGGTACAAGCTCTGCCCATTGCGCAATACCAGGATTTCCTTTCGCGCAATAGATTTTTCCTACTGAAGGTGATTTGTGGAGTGCATGTACGATAGCATGGCATCTTCCTCCCGAACCGATAACGAGTACTGATTTCATATTTTTGTATAGGTTTTAATGCTTGAAATGTCTTACTCCTGTGAAGAGCATACATATACCTTTTTCATTTGCTTTGTTAATGCAGTCATTGTCGCGAATACTTCCACCTGGTTGAACAATAGCTTTCACTCCGTATTGAGCAGCCAGTTCTATAGTGTCATCAAACGGAAGAAAACCATCGGATGCTAAAACTAAATTCTCTTTTGATGCATCGGCAGTAGCTTGTTTGAGCGCTATCTCAGCTGATCCGACACGATTCATTTGCCCGGCTCCAACTCCCAATGTTTGTTTGTCTTTTGCCACAACTATTGCATTAGACTTTACATGTTTGACAATATTCCAAGCAAACTGAAGATCGGCTAATGTTTGTGCATCGGGTTTGGATTGAGTTACGCACATTTCATCTGAAAGTTGTTCTGTTTGTGTGTCGAGATGTTGAACAAGCAGTCCTCCGTTTACACTTACATATTGGTCGATTTTGTCGTCAGAATGTGTCATATCAACTTTCAACACTCTAAGATTTTTCTTTGTAGAAAGAATCTCCAATGCTTCTGGTGTGTAGTCGGGCGCCATTACTATTTCCAGGAATATGGGTTTCATGCCTTTTGCCACTTCTTCTGTCAAGCAGCGGTTAACCGCAACTATACCACCATATATACTAACCATGTCTGCTTCGTATGCCTTCTTCCATGCGGTTTCAATATCATCAGCTTCTGCTGCACCGCACGGATTCATGTGTTTGAGAGCAACACAGAATGGCTTCTGGAAATCTCTGACTATATTGAGAGCTGCATTTGCATCCTGAATATTATTATAAGACATTTCCTTACCTTGCAGTTGTTGGGCAGAAGCAAGTGAATAAGGTTGATTTCCGCAGGAATAGAACTTCGCCGATTGGTGTGGATTCTCTCCATATCGCAAAGATTGCTTCAGATCGAATTCAAGGAATAATTTCTCATTCAGACCTGCTTGTTTTCTCATGTATGTGGCAATACAGCAATCATATTGAGCGGTATGTGTAAATGCTTTGGCAGAGAGTTTTTGGCGCGTTTCAAGTGTAGTGTTACCATTGTTTTTTATCTCATTAAGAACTTGATCATAGTCATTTGGATCGCATACAACAGTTACACTTTCGTAATTCTTAGCCGCACTACGCAACATTGAAGGTCCACCGATGTCAATATTTTCGATAGCATCATCCAAAGAAACATTCTCTTTGGCTATTGTCTGGCGAAATGGATACAGATTAACACATACGAGATCAATAAACCCAATGTGGTTTTCTTCCAATGCTTCTAAATGTTTAGGGTTGTCACGCTTTGCAAGTAAAGCCCCATGTACCTTAGGATGCAATGTTTTTACGCGTCCGTCGCATATTTCAGGAAAACCGGTAACTTCACTTATTCCGATAGTTGCTATGCCTGCTTGTTCAAGCAGTTTTTGAGTTCCTCCGGTGGCAATAATATCCCATCCGAGTTGTTTCAGACCTTTGACAAACTCAACCAATCCTGTTTTGTCGCTTACACTGACTAATGCTCTTTGTGCCATAATTGTAATTATTTATTTTGGAAAATAATTTGGTTTTCGCCTTCAATGACTTCCCCAACGACTTGCGCTTTTTCGCCATATCCGGAAATAAGATTGATGATACCTTCCGAATCTTTTTTGTCGGCAACAATAATCATTCCTATTCCCATGTTGAAAATGTTGAACATTTCGCGATGAGGTATATTTCCCCATTCCTCAAGTTTAGCAAAGATTGGCAATATTTCCCATGTTCCTTCGTAGATAGAAAAACCCTGACCTTGTTTTAGAGTACGAGGTATGTTCTCATCGAATCCTCCACCGGTGATATGACAAATTCCATGAATATCGAAATTGTGTATAGCGTCAAGCACCGGACGAACATATATTTTTGTAGGTGTTAGCAGAACTTCTCCAAGTGTTTTGCCTTGGAATTCGGAATATACGTCACTGAGATTTAAAGATTTATCAGCGATGATCTTTCTAACAAGACTATATCCATTGGAGTGTATACCTGAAGAACTAATACCGATGAGTACATCTCCGGTTTTTACCTTGCTGCCGTCTATGAGCTTTCTCTTTTCCACTACTCCGGTAGTAAAACCAGCAATATCATATTCTCCATCTGTGTACATACCAGGCATTTCCGCAGTCTCTCCACCTACAAGAGCGCATCCTGCTTGACGGCATCCTTCTGCTACACCTGAAACTATTGCTTCAACTTTTGAAGGAATATTATGGCCAAGTGCTACATAATCAAGAAAGAAAAGTGGTTCTGCTCCCTGAGCCAGGACATCGTTTACACACATAGCTACAGCATCAATGCCTATTGTGTCGTGTTTGTCCAGAGCAAATGCTATCTTGAGTTTTGTACCTACACCATCAGTTCCACTGACGAGAACAGGTTCTTTATATTTGAGTATACTAAGATCAAACATCCCACCAAATGACCCAATGTTTCCCATCGTGCCTTCACGTTGAGTGGAACTAACATGTTGCTTGATTCGGCTTACTACTTCGTAACCCGCTTCCAAATTTACTCCTGCTTGTGTATATGACTGAGCCATGATTGTGAATTATTTATTAGTTGTTTATTTGCTGTTGCGAAAATAATTTACTGCATTCTCGAAAATGGATTGTTTACAATTGCCGGTGATATTTTTGAACAATCCTTCTTCAAATCGTTCGGAATGTCCCATCTTGCCAAGTATTTGTCCATCAGGACTCACAATGCCTTCGATTCCATAAGCAGACCCATTAGGATTATAAGGGGAAATCATCGTAGGTTCATTTGTGAAAGGATCGGCATATTGGAATGCAACCTGATGATTCTCAAAGAGTACATGAGCTATCTGTTCGGATACCACAAATTTTCCTTCTCCATGACTTACAGCAATTTTATGCATGTCGCCTTCTTTGAAACCGTATAACCAAGGTGAGTTGCAAGTCGCTACACGAGTGGAAACCATTTGAGAGACATGTCGGTTGATGTCGTTACGGAAGAGAGTGGGGGACTCAGTAGTTACATCTCCTAGTTTGCCGAAAGGAAGAAGTCCGCTCTTGATAAGTGCTTGGAAACCATTGCAGATACCGAGAATAAGTCCGCCACGTTTAATAAGGGCATTAACTGAATCAGCAACTTTCTTGTTGGTGAGTACGCTTGCTATAAATTTACCAGAACCGTCTGGTTCATCACCAACGGAGAAACCTCCTGCCAGCATCAATATCTGACATTTGTCAATTGCTTGTCGCATCTCTTCAATACTCTCAAGTACATCTTGAGGAGTAAGGTTGCGGAATACCATGGTTTCAACTTCTGCTCCTGCATTCTTGAATGCTTTCGCACTGTCATAATCGCAGTTCGTACCAGGAAAAACAGGAATAAACACTACTGGATGTTCAATGCGTGAGGGTGCATATCGCATTTTATAGTTATGAATTTCGCTGCATTTGAGATTGATAGAAGATACTGCAGGTTGAGAAGTTGTTGGATATATTTGCGCGAAATGCTTGATGTTGCATTCTGCCAATGATTGTAAGGGCAAAGATGTTGAGTTTACTATTAACAAGGGTTCTTGAATAGTAGTTCCTAAAAATTGTGCATCATCAAAAATAATATCTGTAGTTGCTTCAAAAATAATAGATCCATATGAATAGTTAAATAATAGATCCTCATCAACTTTTATATTAGCACCTATCATATTGCCGAACGAACATTTGCAAATAGCTTCTGCCAATCCTCCGAAACCAATAGCATAAGCCGAACAAACGATGCCTTTTTGTATTGCATTATGCAACCATTGCCAGTTCTTTTTCAGTTGTTCAATGTTGGGCATATGATTGTCCAATGCCTGATGGTGAAGAATATAAAGTTTATGACCGGCTTGCTTGAATTCCGGAGATATGATGTCTTTTGTCTTTGCGGTTGTAATACCAAATGCTATTAGAGTGGGGGGAACATTGATATGCTCAAATGTGCCACTCATAGAATCTTTTCCTCCTATAGACGGTAATGACAAATCAAGTTGCATTTTTAATGCACCAAGCAAAGCGCTAAGTGGTTTTCCAAATGAATGAGAATCTTGAGTCATTCGCTCAAAATATTCTTGATATGAAAAACGCATTTTTGAATAGTCGCCGCCTGCAGCTGTCACTTTCGCACAAGCTTCAATTACAGCGTAAGCAGCTCCGTGATAAGGGCTCCATTTGGAAAGATATGGGTTATACCCGAAAGACATAATACTAGCCGAGTGTGTAATACCATTCTCTACTGGGATCTTCTGTACTGATACCTGAGTTTCGGTAAGTTGTGTCTTCCCTCCAAAAGGCATTAGAACTGTTGAGCGACCGATAGTTGAGTCGAATATCTCTATTAATCCTTTTTCGCTTGATACATTAGGTAGTGCCAATAATGTATATACTTTTTCTCTTAAGTTGTTACCTTCAATTTCTCTTTTGAAAGGATTGATATCTTCAACTGCATTGATGGTGGCATCGGCATAGTGTTTTGCTCCTGCACTATCAATGAATTTGCGACTTAAGTCGGCAACAATTTCAGATTTGTACATCAATCGCATGCGTGCAGTATTTGTAACGTTGGCAACATGTGTTACTTCAATGTTTTCCTGTTTGCAAAACGTGCAGAACTCATCCATGTCATCTGCTTCTACAACAACCGCCATTCTTTCTTGCGATTCACTTATGGCTAATTCTGTAGGATTGAGTCCTTGATATTTCACAGGAACTCTGTCAAGCCATATATCAAGTCCGTCTGCCAACTCTCCGATAGCGACACTTACTCCTCCTGCGCCAAAATCGTTGCTTTTTTTGATCAGACGCGTTACTTCCGGGCGACGGAAGAGATGTTGTAGGGCTCTTTCAACGGGAGCATTTCCCTTTTGTACTTCACTACCGCATGTTTCAAGAGATACTTCTGTGTGTTGTTTCGATGATCCTGTTGCTCCTCCTATTCCATCCCTGCCGGTTCTGCCTCCGAGCATTAGAATTACATCTCCCGCTTCAGGACGTTCTCGACGCACATTCTCTGTTTTGACAGCACCAACTACAGCTCCAACTTCCAATCGTTTAGCAACGAAATCCGGATGGTAGATCTCTCTTACATGAGTAGTGGCAAGTCCTATCTGGTTGCCATATGACGAATATCCAGCAGCGGCTTTTTTGGAAATAACTTGTTGGGGTAATTTTCCATGAAGTGTTGATGCAACAGGTTGCCATATATCACCAGCTCCGGTAACACGCATTGCTTGATATACATATGCTCTTCCAGACAACGGATCTCGAATTGCTCCACCCAAACAAGTTGATGCGCCTCCAAAGGGCTCAATTTCGGTGGGATGATTATGAGTTTCATTCTTGAATTGAAGAAGCCACTTCTCAGTCTTTCCGTCAACATCAACATCGATAAAGATGCTGCATGCGTTGTTTTCTTCGCTTAACTCCAAATCTTCAAGACAGCCGATTGAACGCAAATAGCGAGCACCTATTGTTGCCAATTCCATCAGACAGAGACTCTTGTCGTTGCGCTTGAGTTGAGTCCTGATATGGTAAAACCTGTTGAGAGTGTTTTCTATGTCAGACTTGATAAATGACTGTTCAATTGAAATGTTCTGGAGTTCAGTGGTGAATGTAGTATGTCGGCAATGATCGCTCCAATATGTGTCAAGAATGCGTAACTCTGTTTCGGTAGGTTCGCGTTGCTCGGATTTGAAATATTGAATAACTTCACACAAATCATTTTCGTTCATCGCCAATCCCCATTTCTTGAGAAAAGCAAGACGTTGCTCGTGATTCATACTACAAAAGCCATTTAATGTCTCAAGTGGTTTGCTGCTTGCAATTTCAGTGGCTTTGAGTATAGACATGTCTTTCTCACGTGCCTCAACGGCATTTATCACATAATGTTTGATCTTTTGGATAATATTATCTGTTACGCTTTCGTCGAAAATTAGAAGACGACTACTTTTAATGATAATGTCTGCCTCGGGATCTATCAGGTGAACGCAATCTACTGCAGAAGATGCTCTTTGGTCGAATTGTCCGGGAAGATATTCTACTGCTACATATGGTTTACCTTCAAACTGACATTCAAAAGAAACATGGTCGGTTTGTCTTTCGCCGAATACTTTGTATAAAGAATCTTCCAAAAGTTGTTTGGAAAATCCAAAGCAATCGTAAACATTTAGAAGTCGCAATGATCGTATATTAACTTGCAAGTTGTTAGACAATTCTTCAAGAAGCATTTGAGCTTCCACTTGAAAGCCTTCTTTCTTTTCTACAAAGATTCTATATGCGGTGGTTTGTTCCATAATGTAGCGTATGTCTAGAATGATTAAATTTGTGCATTGAGAACAACTGCAGTTTGTTGTTCTCTAAAATTTATCAGTTTTTGCTCCAATTCAGGTGATTGTAGTGCTAATATACTAACTGCCAATAGTGCTGCATTCTTACTTCCGTTGATAGCGACAGTTGCAACAGGAATTCCTGATGGCATTTGAACAATGGAAAGGAGAGAATCCAACCCGTCAAGCGTATTGCTACGAACAGGCACTCCAATAACTGGTAATATGGTAAGTCCTGCTATTACACCTGGCAGATGTGCTGCACCTCCGGCGCCTGCTATGATTACGTTCAGTCCGCGTTGTTTGGCTGTTGATGCCCATTCAAATAATGCATGAGGAGCACGGTGAGCACTGATAACTTTCTTTTCATAATCAATACCGAACTGTTCAAGTGTAGCTACACACGGTTGCATAACTTCCCAGTCGCTTGTTGAACCCATTATTATTCCAACTTTCATAATTATTTGATGTTTATTGTGATTGATAGCAGTTGTATTTGAAAACGTTTTGTTTATAGTAGGAGATTAATCATTCCCATTCTATTGTTGCAGGTGGTTTGGAAGAAATGTCATACACTACTCTGTTTACACCTTTTACTTTGTTTATTATCTCATTGGATGTTTGAGCAAGAAACTCGTATGGAAGATGAACCCAATCGGCAGTCATTCCATCAACAGAAGAAACTGCGCGAAGGGCAACACACCGCTCATATGTGCGTTCATCGCCCATTACTCCTACACTTTGTACTGGCAACAATATTGCTCCTGCTTGCCAAACTTTGTCATATAATCCGGCACTGCGTAAGTTGTCAATAAATATTTTGTCGACTTGCTGAAGGATGTCAACTTTTTCACGAGTTATATCTCCGAGAATACGAATACCAAGTCCCGGACCTGGGAAAGGATGTCGCCCGATAAGCGATTGAGGCATTCCTAATGACTTTCCTATTCTTCGCACTTCATCTTTAAAAAGAAGTCTTAATGGCTCAACTATTTTAAGATGCATTTTTTCCGGCAATCCTCCTACATTGTGGTGTGATTTGATTTTTGCAGCAGGTCCTTTGACTGATGCAGATTCCACTACATCAGGATATATTGTTCCTTGTGCGAGCCAACTGGCATTCGGAATTTTTGAAGCCGTTTCATTGAAAGTTTCGATAAAATCACGTCCGATTATTTTCCTTTTTTGTTCAGGATCAGTAACACCTGCAAGATCGGTGAAAAAGCGTTGTGAGGCATTGACACCTATAACGTTAAGCCCTAAATCCTTATAAGATGCTATCACTTCATTGAACTCATTCTTACGCAAAAGACCGCTATCAACAAATATGCAGTGAAGTTGATCTCCAATAGCTCGCTGTAATAGAATTGCTGCAACTGAAGAGTCCACTCCTCCTGACAATCCGAGAATAACATTGTCGCTACCTATTTGTTCTCTAAGACTAACTATGGTGTGTTCAATGAAATTATCTGGAGTCCAATCTTGTTTGCATCCACATATGGAAACAATGAAATTTTTAAGCAACTGAGTTCCTTGTGTGGTATGATAAACTTCCGGATGGAACTGAATTCCCCATACGGGCAACTCTGTAAATCTGAAAGCAGCATTTGCTACATCTATGGTGGATGCAATGAGATGGGATTTTTGAGGAAGAGTTTGAATAGTGTCTCCGTGCGACATCCATACTTGTATGGGAGATTCTATTCCACTCAATAAAATATCATTTGCATCTTTTGTCGTCAGCATTGCTCTACCATATTCTCTGCTAGGAGACGGTAGTACTTGACCACCGTTGGTTTGGGCTAAATATTGTGCACCATAGCAAATGCCAAGAATTGGCAATTTTCCCATAAAAGAAGATAAATCGATTTGCGGAGCATTTTCTTCTCGAACGGATGCCGGAGAACCGGAGAGAATCAATCCGCGAACATCTTCATCTGGAAGCGGTATTTTATTGAAAGGATAAATCTCACAATATACATTCATCTCTCTGAGGCGACGTGCTATCAGTTGTGTATATTGTGATCCGAAATCAGCAATAAGTATCTTTTCCATAGTGCACTTACTTATAGGGTTAGTATGTACGAGTGTAGTTGGGAGTCTCACTCGTTATGGTAATATCATGCGGATGACTTTCTGTCATTGCTGCAGCAGTTGTGCGCACGAAACGTGTTTGTTTTAGTTCTTCCAAGTTATGTGCTCCGCAGTAACCCATGCCGGCTCTAAGTCCTCCCATGAGTTGATAGATAGTCTCTTCTACACTGCCTTTGAATGGAACTCGTCCTACAATACCCTCCGGAACGAGTTTGTTAACACTATTCTCTCCTTCTTGGAAATATCTGTCAGCACTACCTGCTTTCATGGCATCGATAGATCCCATGCCTCTGTAAGACTTGAATTTACGACCATTGTAAATGATGGTGTCACCAGGAGCTTCTTCTGTACCTGCGAACATTGATCCGCACATTACACAATTGCCTCCCGCAGCCAATGCTTTTACAATGTCGCCTGAATAGCGTAATCCTCCGTCTGCGATAATTGGAACACCGGTTCCCTTGATCGCACTGGATGTGTCGAAAATAGCTGTTAATTGCGGAACTCCAATGCCTGCAATGATTCGTGTTGTACAGATTGAACCAGGACCTATTCCCACTTTTACAGCATCAGCACCATTGTCAACCAAAAGACGAGCAGCATCAGCAGTAGCAATATTTCCAACAACAACATCGAGTGATGGGAATTGTTTCTTGATAGTTTTTAAAGTATTTACGACGTTTAGTGAATGTCCGTGTGCGGAATCGAGAACAATGGCATCAACGTTTTCTTCCACCAACATTGCCACACGGTCAAGTGCATCTGAAGTTATGCCTATTCCAGCAGCGACACGCAGACGACCCTTGGCATCTTTGCATGCATTGGGGAAATCCTGAATCTTAACCAAATCCCGATATGTAACCAAACCCACCAAATGTCCTGCAGCATCAATAACCGGAAGTTTTTCTATCTTGTTTTGTTGAAGGATGTCGATAACATTAGTGCTTGAGACATCATTAATAGTAATAAGTCCTTCTGCAGTCATTACTTCAGAGATAGGACGATTAGCATCGCTTTGGAAACGAAGATCGCGATTGGTAACAATACCTACAAGAAAATTATTGTTATCCACAACGGGTATACCTCCAATGTGATTGTCTCGCATTATTTTAAGCGCATCTCCAACCACTTGATTAGGTCTGATGGTAATAGGATCGTAGATCATGCCATTCTCTGCTCTCTTGACTTTCCTCACTTCTGCAGCTTGTTTCTCGATAGACATGTTCTTGTGGATAACGCCGATACCTCCCTGACGAGCAATAGCAATGGCCATTTTGGACTCTGTTACGGTATCCATTGCCGCTGACACGATAGGAATGTTGAGTTGTATGTTACGACTAAACTTACAAGTTAAGTCTACTTCGCGAGGCAAAACCTCGGAGTAGGCGGGAACGAGGAGGACATCGTCGAATGTGAGTCCTTCGCCAATGATGCGTTCGGTGATAAGTGACATAACGGTAAGATATTTATAAGGGTTATTTGATATGATTCTTTTAGTCTTTTCTCAAGCAATGGTCACAATAAGCACAGCGTTCAACCCCTTCGGAATCTATATATGATTGTTTATAAACCGGTTCAGTTCGAGTAATACAACGCTCATTGGTGCATTTATGAGAAGTAGGAGATACTACTCTCTGGCATTTGTTCGGTTCGTTAGCTTTCTTAAGGAGTGTATAAATGAGTGCCATGCGGACAAACTTTCCATTTTCCACTTGACGGAAATATGCAGCACGAGGATCGTCATCAACGTCAATGTTTATTTCGTTTACTCGAGGAAGGGGGTGAAGTACAATCATGTGCTTGGGAGCAAGTTCCATCTTCTTGGCATCGAGGATAAAACTGTCTTTTAGTCTTTCATAATCATCTTGATTGGCAAATCGTTCTTGTTGCACTCTTGTCATATACAAGACATCAAGCATAGGCATGGCTTCTTCGAGAGTATTGACTTCGATATAGTTGCTGGGTAAGATGTTCTTTATATAATCAGGAAGACGCAATTCTTCAGGAGAAATAAGCACGAATTTAGTACCTTCGTATCGTTTCATTGCCTTTATTAGCGAATGAACAGTGCGTCCGTATTTCAGATCACCACATAATCCGATAGTAAGATTATCAAGATGTCCTAATTCGCGCATTATGCTAAGCAGATCGGTTAATGTCTGTGTCGGATGGGCATGGCCTCCATCACCGGCATTAATGATAGGTATGCGTGAATATTGAGCAGCTACGTGAGGTGCTCCTTCCTTGAAGTGTCGCATAGCGATGATATCTGCGAATGATGATACTACTCTCACAGTATCTGCTACAGTTTCACCTTTGCTTACAGAAGAAGTGCGAGCATCGGAAAAACCTAACACATTTCCACCTAACTCCATCATTGCAGCTGTAAAACTGAGGCGGGTTCGAGTGCTCGGCTCGTAGAAAAGAGTCGCGAGTTTCTTCCCGTCGCATACGTGAGAATAAGCCTGGCGATTATTAATAATGTCAAGAGCCAAATCAAGAAGTTGCTGGATTTCTTGAATACTTAAATCGGTAGGATCAAGCAAATGTTGCATAGGACAAAAATGATATGATAGATTTATGAAACAAATACAAAATATTATTTCGTCTGCCAACTCTCGTCAGCAGGATTATCACGAAAACAAAGCAAACGTAGTTTGTCGGAAGCAGGTATAAACTTATTATCAACAGCAACATCAAGTAAGATATCGAGGTTGCATAGACTATAGTTTGTCACATTATGTTTTTGCAGGGCATCAATTCCTTTTTGCATATTGTACGTAAAGATACTAACGATACCAAGTACTTCTGCTCCGGTTTTTTCAAGCACTTCTACTACTTCCAAGCAACTTCCTGCAGTGGAAATAAGATCTTCCACAACTACCACCTTTTGCCCTGGAACAAGTTTCCCTTCTATTTGATTGCTTCTTCCGTGATCTTTCTGCGAAGAACGTACATACCCCATAGGCAAACTTAGTTTGGTAGCAGTGATTGCGGCATGTGCTATTCCTGCAGTAGATGTTCCCATCAGAATCTGTACCTCGGGAAAATGCTCCTTGATAAGCGTTGCAAGTCCGTTTTCTATGTCTTCTCTTACTACGACATCCGACAAGGTGAGACGGTTGTCGCAATAAATAGGACTTTTTATTCCACTTGCCCAAGTAAATGGCTCGTTGGGTCGGAGAAAAACAGCACCGATACTCAGCAGATCGAGAGCAATGTGTTTTTTGTCGATGTTATTCATAATGGTGTAATTTACAATTTGTTAAACTCTTCATAACAACGCATATAAGCATTGTACGGGTTTTCAGCAGCAGTGATAGGTCTACCAACAACAATATAATCAGACCCCAATTCATTTGCCAAAGTGGGAGTTGTGACACGTACTTGATCGTTCTTTGCAGATTCTGCGAAGCGAATTCCGGGAGTGACTGTGATAAATCCCTCACCACAAGTTTGTTTGACAAGTGCAGCTTCAAGTGGAGAGCAAACAACTCCATCGAGTCCTGCAATTTTTGCATTGAGAGCATAATGTGCTACTACATCGCTAATCTGTTCTTTAATGAGTAGTTCATTATTCATGCGCTCTTTACTTGTGGATGTAAGTTGGGTTACTGCGAGAAGAAGGGGGCGTGTTCCGTCTGGACGACTCAATCCTTCAACAGCTGCTTTCATCATCTCTATTGTTCCTGCAGCATGGAGATTGCACATGTCGATATCAAGACCTGAAAGTACAGACATGGCTTTTTTTACAGTATTGGGAATGTCATGCAACTTAAGGTCAAGAAAAATAGGGAATCCCATTTTCTTCAGTTTTCGTACTATATCCGGACCTTCTGCATAAAAAAGCTCCATTCCGATTTTTAAGTATGGTCGAAGATCACCAAACGATTGCAGAAAATCATACAATTGGGTTGCAGAGGAAAAATCGCAAGCTATAATGACATTATTTTTCTTTATCATATTGTACATTGTGAATATTTATATGGGCCTTTTATTTTCAACAGGAAGTGATACCGATAATATCTCTAAGATTACTTATACCGAGTTGATCCATCTTTGATGGCAATTCGTCGATGATTTTTTTGCATACAAACGGATCGACCAGATTGGCAGCTCCAATCTCAATAGCTGATGCGCCAGCCATCATCATCTCTATAACGTCACTAGCCGAACTTATTCCTCCACATCCTATAATTGGTATTTTACAAACTGAAGCTACTTGGTTTACCATTCGCAAAGCCAGGGGAAATATGCATGGACCGGAGATTCCACCATATTTGTTGGCAAGAACAGGTTTGCGAGTGCGTAAGTCAATACGCATCCCAAGCAACGTGTTGATGAGACATAATCCGTCAGCACCAGCGTCTTCGCAAGCTTTGGCAATTTCTGTAATGTCGCTGACATTCGGCGAAAGTTTTATAAAGACAGGTTTGCCAGATACTTTTTTTACTGCGGAAGTTACTTGGGCAGCAGCAGAGGGATTTACTCCGAAAGCCATACCTCCATTATGCACATTAGGACATGATATGTTAACTTCAACTATCTCCACTTGAGGGACTTTGCTCATTTTCTCTGCTAATTGTATGTATTCTTCAACAGAAAAACCACTTATATTGGCAATGATAGGTTGATGAAAAACCTCTCTGAGTTTAGGCAAGATGTCATCAATGACTTTATTCACACCCGGATTCTGTAATCCTACAGAATTGAGCATCCCTGCTTCACATTCTGCAATACGTGGTGTAGAGTTGCCATATCTTGCTTGAAGAGTAGTACCCTTTATGCTCAATGCACCAAGACAGTTGATATCATATATTTTAGCAAACTCAAGTCCGAAACCAAAAGTTCCGGAAGCTGGAATCACGGGATTTTGAAGCGTGAGATTGCCAAGAGATATTTCAAGTCGGTTATTCATTGTAGTTACCATTCAAAAAATAAGTTCATCAGTTATGAAAACAGGTCCATCAGTGCAAACTTGTTTTGCTCCGTATGAAGTCTTGCATGTACACCCCATACAAACACCAAAACCACATCCCATACGCTCTTCCAAACTCATCTCGCCTTTTATCTTCATTTCATGATACAATGCACGAAGCATAGGGATGGGCCCACAAGCATAATAATATGTATTTTGTTCGCTTGAACCAAGAGTCTTGATGGCATCTGTAACAAATCCTTTCTGTCCTACGCTACCATCTGCAGTCGTAATAGCAAGATTGCAACCAATGTTGCGAAAGTCGTCTGCTAAAATAATGTCTTGTTTGCTGTTGAACCCCAATATGACATCTACATCTTTCCCCGTTTTTTTCAACTCTTTTGCAAGCAGTAACATTGGAGCAGTTCCCAAGCCGCCTCCAACAAGCAACGGTTTCTCACCTGCTTGGGAAGGATTGAATCCATTACCTAATGGCATTAATACATCCAAATATTCATCAGATGGCATTTGTTTCAAAACAGAAGTTCCTTCTCCAATGACTTTATATACAATGCAAATATTACCATTCTCGATATCGCATATAGAGAATGGACGTCGAAGAAAGCATCCGTCTACAGCAATATTTACGAACTGACCTGCTTGTGCAGATTCAATAGCGCAAAGGGCATCTTTGTCATTGCCGACAAGCCACATTTGATAAACATCCGATGTCAGACTTTTGTTGGATAATATTTTAAGCCTTACTTGCTGCATAATCAGGATAGATATATACTTGTTTGCCATTGCAGACTGTCTCAAGACATCTGCCCTTTACCCTCCATCCTGCAAAGGGTGTAGATTTCCCTTTTGAAAGGAATTTTTCAGGATCTATGGTGTATTCTTCGTCAAGATCGTATAATGTATAAGAATCTTCAGTTGGCAGTTGCATAATCTTACGTGGAGTAAGCGACATGAGTTCTGTCAGACGTGATAATGGGATGACTCCTTTGCATACGAGATAAGTGTATAGCAATGGAAAAGCCGACTCTAAGCCTACTATTCCGAATGCACTTCCTTCAAGACCTCTTTGTTTTTCTTCTGCCGTGTGGGGTGCATGATCGGTTGCGATACAATCGATAGTACCGTCAATAATACCTTCAATCAGTGCTTCTTGATCCTCTTTTGAGCGCAATGGAGGATTCATTTTCCAATTACCTGACTCCTGGAGCATACTGTCGTTTAGCAGGAGATAATGAGGAGCCGTCTCGCATGTAACAGGTAATCCTTTTTGTTTTGCCGACCGAATAAGTTCTACGCTTTCTTTGGTAGAGATGTGGCATACATGGAAACGGCAGCCGGTTTGTTCTACCAAATGTATGTCACGCTCTATCTCTTTCCATTCGCTTTCCGAGCAAATACCCTTATGGTTATGTTTTGTAGCATAACTACCTGCATGAATATAACCACCATGCAGCAAGTCATTAACTTCGCAATGAGCTACTATCACACTGTCAACTGCCTTGCATCGTCTCATTGCTTCAAGCATTGTTGAACCTGACTGAACACCGTGACCATCGTCAGAAAAACCAGGAACTAAAGATGCCAGACGCTCAAAATCGACCAACTCTCCACCTTTTTGCCCGATAGTGATACTTGCGTAAGGATGCACGTTGATAAGTGCTGAAGAAGATATTATATCTTGCTCGATGCGCAAATGTTCGATGCTATCCGGCACAGGGTTAAGATTAGGCATAGTAAACACGTCGGTGTAGCCTGATGCAGCTGCTGCCAAAGAGCCGGATGCAATGGTCTCTTTGTACTCAAAACCGGGTTCGCGAAAGTGCACATGCAGATCAACCAACCCAGGCAACTTTAATATGTGTTTGCTATTTGACATTAAAACAAAAAACTTTCCACAGCACACTGCGGAAAGTTTTGCTCACATTTATAGCTGACAGATGACACACAAGACAATGTAATTACCTTGTAATCAATACATATCAACGTTTTTGGTTTCATTTTATACCTTGAAAGACTATTTTACCAAAAAGGAAGAAACACATTCTTTTTTCTCTTTGTACCCCTACAAAACATGTGTTTCCTAACACATTGCAAAGGTACATATTTTTTTTTGTATACGCAACTTTTTTCTAAAGAAAAAATAAATTATCTTATGAACAAAAGTTCGCGATACTTTGGCAGAGTCCACAACTCGTCGTCCACAACCAACTCCAGTGCGTTAACATGGTGACGAATACTCTCCATCAATGGGAAAATCTCGTCATGGAACAAGATGGCTTTTGTACGCAAATCGGGTTCTTTGTTTGCCACAGAGCGTTTTTGTTTCATCTCGTCGACTTCTCTGATAATACTACTGATGTGATCTTTGATTTTGCGTACAAGAGTTCGATCTTGAGCAGTCAGTTCTTCTGCCTCTTTTTCGTAGAATATGCTTCGTATTTTCAGTATGTTGTCAAGCAGAATAGTCAGATATTTTTCAGCTGCAGGCAGGACGTGGTTGATGACCATGTCGCCTAATACGCGCGATTCTATCTGCAGTTTGATTGAATAGTTTTCCCACTTTACTTCGCATCTTGAGTGCAATTCTTCTTCTGTGAGAACACCCGTTTGTTTGAACATGCTCAGACTTGATTCGCTCAAATAGCGGTCGATCATAAGAGGTATGCTGGTCTCGCAATCCAACCCGCGATGATTTGCTTCTTCCCTCCATTCTTCGGAATATCCGTTTCCGTCGAAACGAATGGCTTTACATTGTTTGATATAGCGCTGAATGACACTAAAGAGGACACGCTCTTTTGCTTCGCCTGCATTGATAAGATCATCCACTTCTTTTTTAAAGTCGAAAAGCTGATTAGCAACAGCTGCATTCAATGCAAGCATTGCAGCAGCGCAGTTGGCGCTGCTTCCTACTGCGCGGAACTCAAAACGGTTTCCAGTGAAAGCAAAAGGAGAAGTGCGGTTTCGGTCGGTGTTGTCGAGAAGAATCTCTGGTATATGACCAACACCGAGTTTCATTTCCTTCTTGGCATTTATAACTATTGCTTGTTCTGCAGTGGCATTTTCGATCTCATCCAATGCTGCGGTGAGTTGAGTTCCAAGGAATACGGAGATAATATAGGGTGGTGCTTCGTTGGCTCCCAAGCGGTGGGCATTACCAGCCGATGCTATAGATGCTTTCAGCAGTCCGTTGTGTTTGTAGACTGCCATCAGTACATTAACAAGGAACGTGATAAACTGCAGATTCGCATATGGGTTTTTCCCGGGAGAAAGCAGATTAATACCAGTGTTGGTTTCGATTGACCAGTTGCAGTGTTTACCGCTTCCGTTGACGCCGGAGAACGGCTTTTCGTGGAATAAGACTCTGAAATGATGTTTGCGCGCAATTCGCTCCATTAATGACATTAACAACTGGTTGTGATCGTTTGCCAAGTTGGCATCTTCGTAGATGGGGGCCAATTCAAACTGATTGGGTGCAACCTCGTTGTGGCGGGTTTTGACAGGTATTCCAAGGCGATGAGATTCCAATTCGAGTTCCTTCATGAAGTTTAATACGCGCTCAGGAATAGTGCCAAAATAGTGATCGTCCAATTGCTGGTTTTTCGCGCTGGCATGACCCATAAGTGTTCTGCCGGTCATTACGAGGTCAGGTCGCATTGACCAGAGTGACTCATCGACCAGAAAATATTCTTGTTCCCAACCAAGATTTACATGTACTCGTTTTACGTTCTTATCGAAGAAGTTGCATACTTCGGTAGCGGCTTTATCTATAGCGTCGATAGAGCGAATCAGCGGTGTTTTATAATCCAATGCTACGCCTGTATATGCCACGAATACTGTAGGAATACACAATGTGTCGCCAATAATGAAAGCTGGAGAAGAAGGATCCCATGCAGAATATCCGCGTGCTTCGAAGGTGTTGCGAAGACCTCCACTGGGGAAACTGCTTGCATCGGGTTCTTGCTGATACAATTCGTTGCCTGAAAATTGCTCAAGTACTCCTCCTTGATGATCGATTTCTATGAAAGACTCATGCTTTTCTGCGGTGCCACCATTGAGAGGTTGAAACCAGTGGGTGAAATGAGTTGCTCCATGCTTTTGTGCCCACTTCTTCATACCTAAGGCAACACTGCCTGCTATATCTCTACCTAGTGGTTTGTTGTTGTCGATTACATCAAACAATTGCGACAGAATGTTTTCCGGGATATATTCACTCATGACCTTGCGAGTGAACACTTTCTCTGCGTAAATGGTTTGTAATGAGGACGCAATAGGTGATACTTCTGGAGAACGATGCTCCCATGCATTGGCTAAAGCCATGAATCTACTGTTTGGCATATATACGAGATTTTAGAAAATTACGCTGATTTTCGATTTTGATCCGATTGTTTTTGAAAATCGACCGCAAAATTAAGGTATTTTTTCGAAACAACCAAATGAAAAATGAAAAATAACATCTTTTTGTGATTGAATTTTCTTTTTTGAACGAAGAGTGTTCATAAATGCACTAAATATCAGATGTTTTAATTAAAACCAGGCGATTTTGATAATTGGGAAAGTTGTTGTATCTTTGCAAACGTAATGAACAATCAGCGATATCAGAAAGAGGACCTCTTGGAAGCGGTTAAAGTAATGCAGGAGGGAGGAATCATTCTTTACCCTACAGATACGGTGTGGGGAATAGGTTGTGATGCGCAAAATGCTGAAGCAGTGAGCAAGATTTTTGCGTTGAAACGCAGAGCGGATTCGAAATCAATGCTTTGTCTGCTGGACTCTCCCGGAAAGTTGCAAGGATATGTCAGCGATATTCCGGATTTAGCTTGGGATCTGATAGAGATGAGTGAAGGTCCGCTCACCATTATATATGACAATGCCCGCAATCTTGCCGAGAATCTGATAGCAGAAGACGGGTCTATAGGTATAAGAATAACGAAGGAGGCATTCTCGAAGGCGTTATGCGAGAGACTTCACAGACCAATAGTGAGCACAAGTGCCAACTTGAGCGGAATGCCTGCGGCAAGAAATTTCTCGGAGGTACAAAAAGAGATACTTGAAGGAGTTGATTACGTGGTTAAATATCGTCAGGATGATCTCTCTCAACCGTCACCTTCGCATATTGTGAAGCTGTCGGCAGGCAACCTTATAAAAATAATAAGGTAGTAGAGATTTAAAGGAATAGAATGACATGACTCGATACAGAAAAATACAACTGGTATATCTGACTGTGGATATTTTATCTTCAGTGGTGGTTTGGCTGTTGTTCTTGCTTTTCCGTTGGATGGTGTATGAGGGCAGAATATTCAGTGCTGACAATGTGCTTATACCTGCCTTCACACTATGGAAATTCATGGTGCTTTATCCGATAGGATGCTTGATGATATATTACATGTCGGGTTATTATCTTCGTCCTTTGAGTCACAGGATAGGACAAGAAATGCTGACCACTTTTATGTGTGCTCTAGTGATTTCGATAGGTGCTTTCTTTATCATTATAATAGATGACCCAGTGGAGAATTATACGGGTTATTACGTGTCGCTTCTGGTGCTTCTTCTGCTTCAATTTGTTCTCTCGTGGTTGCCGAGACTGACAGTTACTCTCTCTGTAAATCACAGGTTTGGCAAGGAAAGCAGGAATATGGCGATAGTAGGAAGCAGTCAGGAAGGAGAGAAAGTGGCAAGGATGATTGACAGGAAACCTGTGGCAGTATTAATGCCTTCGGAATTGGACGGATTTCATGAGTTAAAAGAGAATTTGAATATATCTGAAGTTATAATAGCACTTGACAAGGATGCTGACGAGCAACAGATGTATCAGATAATAAACCGACTATATCCCGAGCGAGTTCAGATAAGTTTTCCTGCCCGAGTGTATGATATGCTTACAGGTGCCGCAAAGATAGGTAATCTTGAGGGAGAACCTCTTGTTACAGTAACAGAACCCAGCATGTCGGATTGGCAATTGTGTTTCAAGAGGGCTTTCGATGTGGTGGCATCTCTGAGTTCGCTGGTTGTGCTTTCTCCCTTGATGGCAGCAATCGCGATTGCAGTAAGATGCTCTTCCAATGGTAAAGTTATTTACCGTCAGGAGAGGATAGGTCTGTATGGAGAACCATTCGATATTCTGAAATTCCGGACAATGGTAGAAAATGCAGAGCTGGAAACTCCGATGTTAAGCAGTGCAGATGATCCGAGGGTAACAAAAGTAGGCAAGTGGTTGAGAAAATACCGTCTTGACGAGCTTCCCCAATTCTGGAATATTCTGCTCGGAGATATGTCGATAGTAGGTCCTCGCCCGGAAAGAAAGTATTATATTGACAAGATAGTGGAGAAAGCTCCATATTATTGTTTGCTTTATAAGATAAGACCGGGATTGACCTCGTGGGGACCTGTGAAAGTGGGTTATACCGATACTTTGGAGAAGATGATTCGCCGCTTGAACTATGATATGGTTTACGTGGAGAATATGTCGCTGAGACTGGATTTGAAGATAATGCTCTATACAATAGGAGTGATAGTTGACGGGAAAGGACAGTGATGCTTTATGCGTTAAAGTGCATAAAGCATAGCGAGGAATGAAGAATGAAGAGTGAAGAATGAAGAATGAAGAAGGGTGAAACCATATTAAACAATGTTATTTCCTGGCGGGAAAAACATATATCAGAACGGCAGTTTGTACTGCTGCTTTCTCTGTTTGTGGGTTTCTTTTCGTCGGTTGCAGCATGGCTTTTGAAGACGATGATTCATTATATCAGTCTGCTGATGCATATGCTTGTGACAAATACGGGTCATACCTTCTGGTATCTGATTTGTCCTACAATAGGTATAGCACTAGCTGCTTTGTTTGTCCGCTATATTGTGAAAGATGATATATCGCACGGAATAACGAAGATTCTTTATGCCATATCTCAACGCAAAAGCATAATAAAAGCTCACAACATGTGGAGCAGTGTGGTAGGTTCTTCTCTTACTATCGGTTTTGGTGGATCGGTAGGAGCGGAGGCTCCAATAGTGCTTACGGGAGCAGCCATAGGCAGTAATCTGGCCAGATTATTCCGTTTGGACCAGCGAACGATGATGCTGATGATAGGTTGTGGCGCAGCAGGTGCTATAGGAGGAATATTCAAAGCTCCGATAGCGGGATTGGTGTTTACTTTGGAGGTGTTGATGATAGATATGACAATGGCGTCGGTGTCTCCATTGCTTTTGAGTAGTGTAACTGCAACTGCTTTTACCTATATCTTCTCCGGAACTCAACCGATGTTTGACCTTGGTGCTACTTCCGATTTTTCTCTCGCGCGTATACCTTTATATATATTGTTGGGTGTGGTTTGCGGATTTTGTTCGTTGTATTTCACCCGCGGTATGGATGGATTGGAGACTCAGTTCAAGCGAGTGAAATCGTTTGCATTGAAGATAGTGATAGGAGGTTTGAGTCTGTCGGTGCTCATATTTCTGTTTCCTCCTTTATTCGGTGAGGGTTATGATACTATAGCGAATCTACTGAATGGCAATGCAGAGCTTGCTTTGCAGGATTCTCCTTTTGCTGAATTGGCTCCTATAGACTGGCTTTTGCCTGCATATCTGCTGATGATAATCCTCCTGAAGATAGTGGCTTCGGTTGCAACAAACGGAGGCGGAGGAGTGGGAGGAATATTTGCACCTTCGCTGTTTGTGGGTGCAGTTACCGGCTTTTTGGTTGCCCGTTTGCTGAATATGGCAGGTATGAATGTTCCGGAAGCGAACTTTGCTTTGGCAGGAATGGCGGGATTGATGGCAGGTGTGATGCATGCTCCATTAACCGGAATTTTTCTAATAGCAGAATTGACAGGAGGATATCATTTGTTTATGCCATTGATGATAGTGTCGGTATTGTCCTACTTGACGATAATGCTATTTGAACCTCACTCGCTGTATGCAATGCGTTTAGCAAAGAAAGGTGAATTGCTTACCCATCACAAAGACCGGTCGGTATTGACGCTAATGTCGATACAATCGGTATTGGAGAGCGATTTCCGTACATTGTCGCCAGAGATGACTCTGGGAGAACTGGTTCAAGTGATTCAGGACAGTCACAGAAATATTTTCCCGGTGATAGACCAAAACGGTCGTTTGCTGGGAGTGCTGCTTCTGGATGAGGTGAGAAACATAATGTTCCAACCTCGACTTTACAAGCGTTTTACCGTTTCGCAACTGATGACTTCTCCTCTGGCGATACTTTCATACAAGATGCCAATGGAGCAAGTGATGGAAGTTTTTGAGGACACCGGTGCATGGAATTTGCCGGTAGTTGACGAGGAAAACCGCTATATAGGTTTTGTGTCGAAATCGAAGATTTTCAACACTTACAGAGATGTGCTTGTCAGATTTTCTGAAGAATAGCGAGTTTTTAGTTTTTTTTAAGAGTCAATAGTGGGAGATAAGAATTGTTCTATTTCCCACTTTTTGTGTTTTTGAGAGTAGGCAAACACTCGGCTACTTCTGGCTTATCCTCCGGCTTGCCGTTTTTGTTCTAAAAGGAATATTCGGTATATTCCGAGTAGTGTTTTTCTGTCTTCTAATTGATTTATTTTATATTTATGTCAGATACTACATTTTTGTATGTTAAAAATATTTCTCGTGGTTTCGAAACGTTTCGAAACATAATTTAAAAAAATGTGCACTTTTTTCTTAAGTTTTGACAATTTGCCCTGAAATATTAAAAAACGGTATGATTTTCACCCCCAAAATGGCATATTTCCCCCCAGAATCTTAAGATTTTCACCACTAAGAACGTAGAAAATATGAAGAAAAAGTCATGAAATCGTAATAAAAATCTCTTTTTTTGTCAAAAAAAGAAGAAAAAATTTGTCTATTATGCTAAAAAGTTGTACTTTTGTGCCGATTTTGTATTTTCCCTTATTATGGGGTCTTATCCAAAGGATTAAGAAAAAGGGTTGAAAAAGATGCCATTAGGGGGGGGTAAAATACTGAAATACAACGAGTTAGATAATAATAATTTAGAAAAATTACAAGATATGACCCAAAAATTTGCACAAACGAGCGTGATGAACGGCAAAAGCAACCGTTCGTTATGTCGCATTTGTGTCCTGTTTCTGCTGCTTTTCACAGTAAGTGCTTCTTATGGTCAGGTTGTTGCATTGAAGACCAACCTGCTTTATGATGCGACAGCCACTCCAGACATCGAATTGGAATTCAAGGTTGCCGACCGTTGGACATTGGTAGCGGGAGCAGGATTGAACGCGTGGAATCCGCTGAAAAGCAAGGATGTAGACAATGCATTACCCAAATGGCGTCACGTATTGGCCAACATGCAAGCCAAGTATTGGTTTTGCTCGGTGTTTGTTCGTGATTTCATCGGTATAGACGCACTTTACAGCCATTACAACATGGCAGGCGACGGTTATCCTGCAGGTTGGGCTTCGAAGTGCGTTTTACCATTCGGAGGTAAGCCAGACGGTGCTTCCAAGGGATTGGAAGGCACGAGGAAGCAAGGTGACTTGGTTGCCGGTGGCGTATTCTACGGTTGGTCATTCATCCTGTCGCCTCACATCTCGCTAGAGCTTCTGGCGGGTGCAGATGTGGGTTACACATGGTATGAAGAGTTCGATTGCGAGCACTGCGGCGCATCCCATGGTTCATATGAGTCATGGCTTTTGATGCCGAAGTTTGGTTTGAACTTTATCTGGCAAATTAAATAATGGAGCATCAGTGTAACCTAAAAACAATTTTGAGACGATGAGAAAACATATATATATAATAAGGTGTATGTTGGCAGCGGTTATGCTTATGCCGACATTTGCTTATGCTTCGAAGTCGAAGAATGACACAACAGAATTGCGCATAGTGGATATCACCCGTTCAGGCAGTGATGTGAATGTGGTTTATGATCTTCCTCTTGAGAAGCCAAAGATGGACTATAAAGTGACTATTTCTCCTGCCTTGGTAGGAAAGCGTGATACGTTCCTGATGGATCCGATCGTGATCAACGGTTGGAACAATATCCGCGAGTTGCATCGCGACCATGTATTGAATCATAAAGACGAACCCGAGCAGGAGTATTATCCACAGAAGCTTCGCGTGAACGTGCTTCGCGATACACTTGTACTTCCTGTAAGTGAGTATCCGTGGGTTTTGACCGATTCAGTAAGCATCTGCCGTTTGAAACAGGTGAAAGAAGGTTGCTGCAAGGTGATAGAGCAAGAAGATGAGTGCTCTGACAGTTATTCGTATACCGACAAGATGCTGAGCATGCTTGATACGGTAACTTATATGACTGTAGATCCAGTTACCAGCCGCACTATTCAGGAAACTCCCGTACGTATTCGTATCGAGAAGTATCAACCAGACGTAAGCACGGATGTGCTGAGTGCTCGCGAGGAGGTGCTGTGCATCCACGACGGTTTGAGCTCGTACA
>JAEEGL013720200.1_pt1 | contig 27488 bp, 23 predicted proteins | sample 9134231 | NCBI WGS metagenome assembly JAEEGL01 (sample SAMN16246548, study PRJNA631951) | gut metagenome | biome: gut microbiome; feature: rumen; material: fiber-attached | host: Bos | place: Iran: Karaj | collected 2018-10
AACAGACGATGATGATATGGATTTCTGTTTTGAGAATAATAAAACACGTATTGAATGGTATTTTTATAAGAAATGCCACTCAATGCGCTACCTTTTAAAAGAAATGCCACTCAATGCGTTACATTTTAAAAGAAATGCCACTCAATGCGTTACATTTTTAAAGAAATGCCACTCAATGCGTTACATTTTTTAGAAATGTCACTCAACTAAATGCGCATAAAATCAATTAGTTAAACCTTCATGCGTTAGAGCGCTAGATTTTTTTGAAAAATTCACGTGCGCGCGCGAGGGAACTGCCAGTTGACATCCTAACCAGTCTTGAGTAAAACGTAATAGTATGTAACTGATGAAAATGGGATGTCAGCAGCCATTAGTCATCTCCGATACATCATTCCGTAAAATAAATGATCAACCGCCCAAGCGTAAAGGTGTACTAAGGGGAAAAGCTGCCAGACAGCCAATTGTTGTACCATCCGAGTACGGAAAGGCCACTCACGATTTTTTTGTATATATCTATTAGCCTCAGGATACCATTGTTCCCATAAACGATACTGTTGTTTACTCTGTGAAAACAGAAACGGCAGTTTTTGGTTCAGCTTAAAGTATTCCAAATACTCTGGATGAGCTATTGGATGCTCTGCCAGGAAGCGGATGACATCGTCGGTATTGGCTTTAATATCTGAGAAATGTTTTTCTGAATGAGTCTTGGTAATGGCGTTTTCGTTAGTACGGTTGTAATGATACAGGGCTTCAGGCACATGAACCACTCTGTTGGCCATCCTGAGTACTTTCACCATCAACAAATCTTCTCCATTGGTGAGACCTTCAGGAAAGCGGACTTCATTATCATTATATATATTCCTGCTCACCAGTTTGTTCCAGACGTTGTATTTCATCATACCCGCCAAAAAACCTTTTTCAAGAGCCTCCATAGAGTCTGAATAGGAAGGCTGGTGCATATACCTTTCTTTATCAGGAAAAGAGAGATAGAAATCGCAGTAAGCGAAATCTGCATCTGTCGATTCTGCCGCTGTCACCAGTTTCTCCAAAAACGTCCGCTCTGGCCAGTCATCGGAATCGCAGTGGTAGATGTATTCACCAGTGGCGGCTTCCAAGCCGGTATTGCGTGCAGCAGGAAGTCCCTTGTTTTTTTCATGAACAAGAAAACGGACGGTTCTGTTATATTCAGAGACCACCCGTTTCACGATTTCCATACTACCATCCGGCGAAGCGTCATCCACGAACAGGAACTCGACATCCTGCAACGTCTGCTCCATCAGAGAGCGGACGCAACGTTCGATAAATGGCTCAACGTCATAGACAGGGACAACAACAGATACCTTCATTTACGTTCTTCTCTAAAAACCAATTAGTCATCAATAATTACTCTCCAAGGAAAAATGATTTTAGTAATGAATACTTATTAAAAACATTGTATGTGCAAATTGAAAACATACATATAAATATACACATTATTATCGCTATAATATCTATTAGTAAGTAATCATTAGTGTGAAAATTTATAGTATTCAGTAGTCTTGAATAACCTTCATTTATTATGAAAGACAGGGTATAAATAACCAACGTGTACTTCCCATATCTTGCCATCCAGCAGAGGACTCTATGCTTCTCATATTTTTTTACCAAAAATACAATTACCGCAGACAAGCAAAATCCTATTAATAATCGATAAATATATGAAACAGCCATGTCTATATTTATGTTCAGAGGCTTGAAAGGTGCAAGGTAAATGGTGTGTTTAACATCCCAATAAAAAGACAAAAACAGACCAATTATCGCAAATAACCAAACCCAGTGTTTTGCATTATCTTTCTTGAATAATCTTTTCAGTGCATATCCTGACCATAGGAAAGGAAACATGAAATTAATATCAACGAAACTTGAGAAAGGAAAAGAAATTACTAACAGTGTAGAAAAAATGATGCATAACAAATCATTCTTTATTATTTTTGAGAATATCATTATAATATATAAACAAATAAATAGAGCCGACAAGTACCAATAAAACCATGCTACTGCAAATAAATCGCAAACAAAAGCAGAAAACAATAAAACATAGATAAACTGCCAAGATAAAGAAGGCAAAATCAATCGCCTAAACTTCTTTACTACATAGCTAATAATATCAACTTCACGCATCTTATCTATGTCTAGAAACCATCCACTTATTATCATAAACAATGGCATGTTAAAAGCCATATCAATCTCACTACCACCTACAAAATTATTCCATGTCTTACCTGATACAACTTGTGCACAATGAGAACATGTAACTACAAAAATAGCTAGAAATTTGCATATATCAGGATATGCAAGCCTTTCATTCATTTTTATTTCCTTAACCATTGATAAGTTTTCCACGACAAACGAGGAAACAAGATTTTAAGCCAACAAGCCAACCACACAAATGGATAACGGTACGGAAAGCATCTGCGTTGGAAAATGAGTGTATTATGGATGTTAAACCCTAAGGGAGACTTCATCGCAGCTATTCGTTCTTTTAATGTCATCTTGGAGAGAGACTTATAAGCATCCTTAGAATGATCGTTTTCACAGATCCCAACAAAAGAAGGCAATACGATTAAGTGAAATCCTTTTTTGTACGCCCGATAAGTATAATCATGGTCACCACCGCTATGGATATACTCATCCGTGAAGATGCCCATTTCCTTCACTACATCCTTGGATATATAAGTCAGATTCCCATGAGCGCACTGACATTCTTGAAAAGAACCGTTTGGCACAACAAACTCATCCTTCAGTGTTATCTTGCTGACATAGTTAAAGCCACCATAAGAAAGCTTCCTTCCATTCCAGTTCCCATAATGGTTAGGATTATCGTTATTCCTTCCACACGTACTACCCACATATATACCACCTTTCCTGTATTTGCTTCGGCAATACTCATCTGCCTCCTGCAACTCATCCCAGAATCCCGGCAGTATCTCCGTATCATTATTCAGCCACAGGAAACCATCAAAACCTTCACAGGAATTAATCGCCGCTTTCCATGAGTTGATCATGCCGCCGTTCCAATACAGGTTCCCATCACCCTGTAGAATCCGTATCCTAAATGTCCCTTCATCGTTAGGGTTATCGTTAAAGTTCTTTACCGCCTCTGCTGTCCCATCGGTACTCCCATCATCAGTCAGGAACACTGATATTTCATGCTTTACTGAAGCCTGTAGTAACGAGTTCCTAACTGACTCCAAACATTTTAGCGTCTTTTCTTTTCGATTAAAGACGGTAATTAGAATTGCTATATTCATTTTTTGCTAAAAGAGAGTTTATATGGAGCGTGATTTATCCATAGTGATTCCAGCATATCTGGAGATTCCAACTTGGGGTAATGACTCTTCAGATATCCTCCTAAATCCTTTGGAGCCCAGACATCAAAACCTTCAAACTTGATGCTGACAAGATGATTAATGGAGTCAGACGGCATCCTATCGACGGAACTGACTATCACATCTACAAATTGGCAGTCCCTTTGGTTAAAGAGAGATGATACGACCTTGAGCCTCCAATAAAAGTATTTTAGAGGGATATCTTTTAGAATAGCATAGCGAATCGTAGCAAGAGGCTTTGACAGCCAATTAGGCAAGAAGGACAACCCTTCCAAAATGGCTTGTTTCTGTTGATGCCTGAAGAAGCTTCCATGTAAATACTGAACAAAGCGTGTCTGTATCTTTGCTATCAGAGGGTTATTCGGAATATTGTCAAAAGGAAAAATATCCACAAAGATCCCGTGGTGCATTTTAATATCCTTAAACTCTTGTTGCACAAAAAGTGTTCGGTCTTTTCTGATTTTAGTGAAATAGAAAGGGGTATTAGGCTCTGTCTTCGGACATTGAACGAAAAAGCCTTCGGAAATGAGCGATGGAGCCTCCTTGACAAATCGCTCATAATCGTCCCTGCGCATCCCCAGATCAATATCATCATCCCATTTCACAAACCCTTGAAAATAATATGCTCCAATAGCCGTACCGCCTGTTACAAAGAACTTAATGTCCAATATCTTGCAAATCCTGATTATTTCTTTGAGAATAGTCAGAAGCTCTTCATGCAATTGTGCAAGATCTGTCTCAGAATAGTTATTCATAATGATGTGATAACTACCATTTCTTGCCTGTTACTCTTAGACAGAATTACCATTATGTTAATCGCAAGAAGAGGGTCAGTCACAATAGGGATATTTTGAAAAAATGGTTCTTATGAAGAGTTTGTCAAACAATGCTAAAACAGCTTTCGTCAGAAAAGATACACATCCACCTCGTTCGAGAAGTATTTTTGCACGCACTGTATGCCGGCTTCCCGCATACCCATTTAGGTGTTCCATAGACAGACGTGTCGTTTCGGGGAAAACTTTATGCGCAGCATCCCATTCTCTTTGAAACAATTCATTCTTGGCGGAACTGATACCACTCGTGTCATACTGGCAAACTACTACTCCAACATGTTCAAATGTAGCACCATTCATGGTCACCTCTAACAAATGCTTGTAATCCGCGCATATTTTATATGACTCGTCATAGCCTACATCTTTCAAGAGCAATGTCCGTATCATCATGGCCTGATGGCATATTGGACGACCATACAGAGCATATAACTCCATGGGTTGAGGATAGCGGCGGAGTTCTTTACGATTCTCAAATATCATCAAGCAATCTCCATACAGAATATCAGCAGACCTTTTCTTATTGAACACTTTCTGCAACGTATCTTTTTCATAGAACGTATCTCCCGAATTCATAAAATTCAGATACTCTCCTTGAGCCTTTGCAATCCCCTTGTTCATGGCATGATATACACCTCTGTCAGGTTCTGAGCAGTAATAGGCAAAGTGTTCCTGATATTGTTCTATCAGTTCACGACTGCCATCAGTACTACCGCCATCTATGACAATCCACTCGAAGTCCTTCCATGTCTGGGCCAGCACCGAGTCGATGGTCTTCTGCAGGCCATCGCGGTTATTGTAGTTGATGGTGATAATGCTGAGGGTCATACAATAGACTTATAAATATTATACAATTGCATTGCACTCTTCTGCCATGAATAGCGTTCAAGACGTTTTCTTTGTTTTAACAGCAAAACATCACGCTCTGTTTGATTCATTGTTAAAAGGCGTGTCAACTGCTGAGCAAAATCTGAATACTCCTTGGTCATCGTGAAATAAATGGCCGCATCACCTGCTATTTCTGGGAAGCAGCTGGCATGATTCAGCATAACAAGGCAATCAGCCTTGTACGCTTCAAGAATGGGAATACCAAAACCTTCATATTCACTTGGATAAACAAAACACAATGCATTGTGATATAGTGAGTAAAACTCTTCGTCTGTTTTTGCCCAATGATGGACAAATCGATCCCTAATGCCCAGACTTTCCATTGTTCGGGTCTCTTCTTTGGAAAAAGGCTTTCCCGTACAAACAACGTGTAAATCGGCATGCAATTGTAGTATAGGGGAAATATATTTCAAAAATAATGAAAAATTCTTATATCCCCAGCGCTCTCCAACAAAGAGTATGTAAGGCTTTGTATAGGGTATCTGAATATTGCTCTTGTCGGGAAAGGAGCAACCATGATAAATGACATGGACCTTGCTTTCTGGGACATTCAAAATCCTCACAACATCCTTTTTCGTATTTTCGCTGACAGCAATGATAGCACTTGCCAATGGAGCCAACTTCCGCTTCATCACTATCTGCATATCATCTCTGGAAAAGTATTGAGGATATAGTTCTGGTATCATGTCATGAATAGTCAGCACAAAAGGCTTTCCATTCAGATATGGCAAAAAATAATCATCAAAAAATGTGGGGTGGAACACATCGAAGTTTCCACTTCTTAAGGCATTAATGGAACATTGTTTGTTCCGAATATCTGAAAGCCATACAGAGGAGAAGTAACTGAATAATTGATGAAGCCTATATTGACCTTTAAAAGGGCGGTCAATTATAAAGTTTGATGAATCTCGTATCTTTCCGAATCTTGCAATTCCTGTCTGCTTCAGATATACATTATCACTATCTTTGATTGATAAATGTGCTTCGACACAAAAAGGCAGGTTTGTTATTAATTGAGCAAAACAATTCGAAACACCTCCAAATGTCTGCATCGAAAACGCTTGATGATCAAAAAGAATATGCATATTTACAAAAGCTTGTTCTTGCAATTGAAGAGTTTTTGAATGAAACACAAGTAAGGAATGCCAAGATATTGAGGTAATATTCTATGCAATGCCCTCAATTTTTCAATTCTACTGGAGCTAAACTTAACAACCTCCCCTAATGACCAGTATGGTGAGAGTCTCCATTTCTTATAAAAGTACTGTGCTAGTCTAATCTCGCCTTTATTTCTTGATTCAAATAGTAATTCATATATATCAGATGATATGTAGTTGAATATTGTTCTATTTTGAGATAGCTCTTTTTCAAAAACAAACTTTATCATTTCCATTTTTACATTAACTCTATTGATGTAATGGAACTTAAATGACGGATTCGTTTGAATTGAGTTCTCGTGAATCACATAACAATAGGTTTCCTCAGGTATAAAAATCATTTGATTAAGTATACAAGCAACTTGGAAATTCCACAACACATCTTCATGGTATAAACCTTCTTTGAAAAAGAGATTATTTTGGAATAAAAAATCTTTTCTGATTAGCTTGTTCCAAGCCATTGTATAAATCCGATACGAGCAGGCTAACTCAATTATATCAGTGTTGTGAATCCCTGGCATATAGAAATCAGGCCAATCAAAAGCCTTTCCTATTTGCTTAATATTACCTACAACCATTTCAGTACCATCATGTTTTTTTAGGGCATGAACCATCAATTCGATACAATTCTCGGTGAGGTAGTCATCACTGTCTAAGAAAAATAAATATTCTCCATCACAAGCATTCATCCCAGTATTCCTTGCCGCAGAGAGACCACGGTTACGGTTATGGCGTAAATAGACAAAAGAAATATCTGTCAATCCAGTCTTTTCTATGACTCTCTTTGCTATATCCATCGAACTGTCTGGAGTACAATCGTCCACCAGAATGACTTCCAAATTCCGATATGTTTGATTCAATACGGAACAAATACACCGTTCGATGTATTGCTCAACCTTGTAAATTGGAATGACTATGGATACTTTCAAATTCATGTCTTGTTAAGCATGACCAATCATACTCAATTATCTGAAAATATATAGGCAATAGAAGGAAATGAAAGCTATATAGTTTTTAATAATACCATACACTTTGCTTTAGTATATACGTAATTATCATTAGGAAAAGGGTGTATCTCTATCAAAGTATCTTTTATCCTCATTATTGGGTAAAAATCGTGTATGATGTCTTTGTGACGGGATTCTTCCTTCTTAATAAACTCTATTTCATTATGAATTAATGGAACATTAAGTTTACAAATGAAAGGATAATCAGACTTAAATATCATCAATGTGTTTCCCAGTATGTACACGTTTTTAGAATAGAATTTGAAAAAGATCTTGGCGAAATACTTGTTGGTAGCAGCTTCCTTGCGAATAATATACCAGAGACGAGCTTTTATTCGTAATAACAGGGATTTTTTTTTACAAATGGGAATCGCTTTTACCTCATTGTCTACTTCCTTGGCTTCGTCATCTAACCAAGAACCGGCAAAATGATGGATGGAGAAGGTATTGTTTGTTACATTCAGTTCCTTTGTCATCCAATGTTTAGGACTGAACCAGTCAATGGGGAACACGTTCACAACATTAGGATTCGAATCAAACTGGCTTTCATCGTTAATACAATGGTATTCATATCTTGCTTCTATACACTTTCTAAAAATAAATGGTAATGGGAGTGTATTATAAGTGCCATCAGAATTGAGGAAAACCTTTTCCTCATAGCTATCAAGCATGTCTTTAATGAGTGGATTCCCTTTCTCACAACCAATGGTTGCTGCCTCAATTCCAGATGGAGTATTTTCCTGACCCAAAAAGTAGGGAAGATGCAAAAGATTATTAAATGACTTCAACACTTCTACATCACTATCAAGGTAAATACCTCCATAATTGTAGAGTGCATACAAGCGGATATAATCTGCGGCAAAAGCATACTTATGAGCCTCAAAAGCCTGATCTACCCACTTCGACTTTCCGCGTGGGAAACGATCAAAATTCCAAAGCATTAATTCATAGTCTGGAAGTTTTTTTTTCCATGATTCCATACATTTGTTTATGGATTCAGGGAAGGGGTCTTTACTTAACCAACAATAATGAATTATCTTGGGTATCATCGAGTCTTTAAGTTTAATACACTTATGATTTAAAGCTCTATTTTAGCTAAAAGATTATCTAACTTTGATTTGTTTCTTTGAAGACAATTTTCTGCAAATGTCCAGTCGATGGGACGTAGCAATTCATACATGTCACCAGTATAAATTCTGTTGTTTAATCTAAGAGTATTTGCTAAATCGTAGATACGTCCATTCATACTTTCCATTATTCCGACAAGAGGAAAGACCAAAAAAGGTTTACGGTAAATCACAGAAAATGCCATCCCATGAAAAGAATTTGTAAGGACATATGAAGCGTTTTTTATCAGTCCTATCCATTGTCCTACTCTAGCCGGAATGCTTTCGTAATTTTCTTCTCTTCCTTGGCTTTCTACGTATTTGATATCATATCCATTATTATGGCAGAAATCAACCATTTCTTTCAGTGATGGTTGTATCTCTCCGCCTAAAAGATATATAAAGACGTAGGGCTTGTTGGTGTTTCCAATATCATCAATATATGGCTCATAAGCATCAGAAGTAAGCAAAAAGGACGGGTCGAGTACTTTAATTGCAGACGTATAGCCACAACGTCGACAAAGATCTAAACCATTATCTTCTCTAACCGTAATAAAGTCAAAATTATTGAGTTCTTCTTTAAATGATTCAATCTGCTCATTTGTGTATTGCCGATGCCCCACACTTGGAGCGATAGAAAAACGTTTGTATTTTTTAGGAACCCATCCAAGCATCATGTGCCATCCAGCACTAGACCAGGTTTGATCACTGCCAATACAAAATGCCTTGTAACCACCCTCTAATATATCATCATATGTTCCGTAAGCTCGATTGAAAAACTTTTCTCTAAATTGTTCGAATCCTCTGGGATTTTCTTTTTCTTTCCGTTCTGTCACCTCTGCCCATTGTCTGAAGATGGCATTTTTTCGTTTATCAACCTCTAAAATAGTTACATCCTCAAGATCATTTGTTGCGGGCTTTGACATTTGTTTATTCATGTCAAGCCAGCTTTTTGTCTTGTGCATCAAATTGATTATTTTACCTTTGAATCTACGCATCCACGTCTTTCTCCATCCGTTTGGCTCAACGAGAATAGCCTCATGCCCTCTTTGTGCTAAATAAACTTGAGTGGCTAGATATTGAAGCACCTGTCCATAGTTATCTTTAGTGAATGAGTATGTAAGAATTCCTATTTTTGCCACGAGACTATTTTTTTAGGATCCTTTTTACTTTGGACTTGGTGCGGCTCATGGTTGCGACAACCAATCTGCGCAAAGAAGAGATCTTCAATACCAAGACCAGACTATTCTGTATACTCAACCCCATCATGTCATGTATTAGATAAAAAAAGACGGAGTCCTTATTTACTGGCCAATCATGTCTGATGGCATAGTTTCCAACACAAGCCTCCTGATACGACGTTTCAATATAATCAATCAGACTATTACTATGTAGAAATACGTCACGACTGTTCTTATACGTCATGAATAAACTAACTCCATGGTCATCAAAGAAATCTGGATAGAACCGTTCTATGCCCCAATAATCAGCCATCGTATAATCAGCCATTCCTTTTCCACATCGGAAATGGCAATGATGACAGCTTGGGCGAAGTATATAATCCTTTAAGAACAGAAGCATGTAAGGGTGTTCCCATACATCCCTTGACGACAATATAGAATTCTCTTTTCCATCCTCAGAAGTTATGGAAAGTTCAATGGAGAAATGAAATTGTTTCCATCCATTTGGCTTATCCCTGAAACTGATACTCTTGATTAAGGACATTGGGTCTAGGGATGAAGGATACGTTTTATATCCTAACGAGTTCAAAAAGTGAGCCGCTTCTTCTTTCAGATACTCTTGCCAAATACGAGGATTGGGAACTCCATGACAAACGAAATCAACAGTGGTAAGGTTCCCATATTCTTTTTTTAGGAAAAGCTTCAATCCGGCAATCTGGCATGGAGTGCCGGAAAACAACACAGGAATCCCTTCTTGAAGAAACTTTTTTGTTTCAGAAAATGTGTTCCCGATATTACTCTGCACATATTTCGACCCACGCAATTTCTCAAGGTCGTCAGCATTCGTGATGCATACGTGTCTCACATTCCACTGCTCATCAAATGCGGCTCCGAAGACAACTCCTCCTTCTTTCAAAACCTGTTCTGCCAAGAAAGAGAAGACCCCTCCAGAGGAACTGGACAACCGAATCTTTTCATCTTTTGTTTTTATGGCATATACATGTTCTGGCTTACGTTCATAGCCTTCGTGAATAACAGGACAAGTCTTTTCACAAAGTCCACACTCAATGCAGTTCCCTATGTTCACTTTCGGATAGAGGAATCCTTTCCGGTCTTGTACCATCTCTATTGCTTGTTTAGGGCAGATTTGTGCACAAGCGGAGCATCCACAACAATTGACTTTGTCTTTAACAACAATCATTTCCTGTGAAGAATCCTTCTATAGATAAAAAATCTATCACTTTGTTTCAACAGTAGTATAGAACAGACTCCTATGCATATTCCAGCTACTATAAGAGATGCACCAAATAATCCTATCCAATTATTGGGTATATAAATAAAGCGTAAAACAAAGGATAGCCCTATACAGATTGTTATGCAAAAGATGGCCTTAAAAATTGTCGGATAAAAAAAATACTTATTCAAATTCAAACAATAAGCACCATACATGGGTAAGAAGACAAAACCTCGTACCAGCCCACAAATCGACCTTGTACTAGCCAAAATCAAAAGACGTATTTCATGAGAATCAACAATCAGCATGGATGACAACACCACTAAGAATACAAATACATTGTTGCCCAGCATGAACAAAGAGGAATATTTAAGTTTGTTGGTTATTGTGAAAATATTCCATAATGACTCTAATGGGAGAGTGTAAGGCAAAGCAAACGTTCCTAAAATCGTCAGTTTCTGAAGTTCAGATGCGTTCTCTGTGGGCAGCCACAAGGAATAGAAAGAATCACCATAGACATATAACAAGACCAAAGGCAAAGCCGTAAAAAGACTCAAAATTCGAATGGATTTAAATAATTCATTGTGTAAATTGTCATAATCTTTTTTTGCATATAAGATAGTCAGCAACGGAGCAAAAACCCCAGCTATCATTTGGAAAAGTGAGAGAATAAGAAATGGTACGTTTTTCGTTATGGCGAACATACCCATTTCAGCTACACCAATACAGATATTGGCTATGAGTAAATCAAGGCCTTGTGCCAATATCTCTCCCAACTTATTAACCAAATTCCATACTCCTGAGCTTAATAATTCTTTTACTTTTTTCCAATCGTAGTTGACAATATTCAAACGCAGTTCTGGTGTTAATGAACGAGAGAAGTGAATATCAGTAATGCTGGTATAGACAGCTATGACCACACCTGTTAATCCATAATACCAAAGATGAGCAGGGAAACAACCAAAAAAGATAACAATTAAGGCAGTTCTCAAAATATTGCCAAAGATTTGACGTATGGATGAAAGGTCTAAACGGTTCTTAATAAAAGTTGCCACGCCATAAACGTTAGTCAAAAGACTTACTATCGTTGTCAATATTGAAAAACTGAAAAGGGCTTTAACATCTAGTACAAGATGATGTGGAATTTCAAAGATGGATTCTAGATTAAAGAGGAATACTAAGAGCGTCAAAATAATGACACCACTCAATATTATATTACTGAAGAAAACAGAAGAAAAGTACTGATTAGCCTCTTTGACATTACCTTCTTGATACTTAATGGTAATAAAACGTCCTGCCATCGAATTCAGGGCAATGGTAATGATACTTGTATATCCAATAATGTTTGAAGATAAGCCCAAGAAACCATAAGCCTCTATTCCCAATTGCTTGACGATGAATGGCGTCAAGAAAAAATTAATACCCAGATTTGCAGCAAAAGCCACAAATGAGCTAATCATGTTTATAGCCAGTTGGCGATTTGCAGAACGTTCAACCATCATTTCTGGTTAACTGAATCTTACTACATGAAAGAAAAATCAATCAATTCGCGATGTCATCATATCTCTTTGAAGTCCAGGCTCCAAAGCTTGTGATATGGGGTGATAATGGTTTCTGTCATATCGCTCATACGTTGTTCAAAAAATGAACCTATTTTCGCTTCCAAAACTCATACCAATGACGGCGGCGATGATGCTTCCTATGTAGTTCTGGATCTGTATATCCATACCCGTAACCATACCCGTAACCGTACCCATAGCCGTAGCCATAACCGTATCCGTAGCCATAACCGTAGGCAGGCTTCAGACTGGAACCGTTGAGCACGATGGCCATGTTTGTGAGGGTATTCTCCTGATAAAGACGTTCCACCTCGGGTAGTTGACGACGATCGATATTACCGGCTCGAATGACGAACACGGTCATGTCCGCTACGCGGTTGACAATCTTTGCATCGGCGATACCACCGAGGGGCACATTGTCAAGGAGGATATAGTCGTAGCGAGGCGACACAGTTGCAATGAGTTCCTCTAAACGAGGTCTCATCAGGAGTTCAGATGGGTTGGGTGCGTGGTGACCTGCGGGAATGAAATCGGGCATTCCTTCACCTTCGGTAATGATGATATCTTCAATATTGGCTGTTCCAGCCAGGAAATTCGAGACTCCAGCATGATTACGGATGTTTCGCAGTCGCGTCATGGAACGTTTGCGGATATCCAAATCAATGACTAATACACGTTTCTCTGTCTGGGCCAAGCTCTTGGCCAGGAAAGCGGTGATGAAGGTCTTTCCGGAGTTCTCATGGAAGGAGGTTAGCATCAGCACCTGTGCTCCCTCTTTCTCTTTATTCATAAAGGTGATGTTCGTGCGGAGGACGCGAATGGCCTCAGTGATGATTTTGTGCTCGTCAGATCTGTTGTCGTTCGTGAATGCACTCTCCACATTCATGGTCTTGTCGAAGGGGACCTCACCGAGAAACGGAACTGTGAGTACGCCTTCGAGGTCACGACGACTTCGAACGAGGGTATCAAGGAAAAGCCGTGCCAACATGATGAGTGAGGGTATCAGTAATCCCGCTAACAGCCCAAGGAACATGATCTTGGAGCGGCTGGGGCTGATGGGACTCTCGTCGCCGTCGGAGCTGTCGATGATACGGGCATTGTCCGTCACCATAGCCTGTGAGATGGCATTCTCCTCACGTTTGTTGAGCAGGAAGGTATAGAGGGCGTCCTTGATGCGCTGTTGACGTTGGATGGCAAGCACCTCACTTTCTTTTTCTGGGATATCACCCATGTTCCTTTCTGCCCATTGACCGCGTTGATCGATATTGTCCCGCTGGGTATAAAGGGAGATGATATAGTTGTCCAACAGGCGTTTCAGACGATTGCGCTGGATGTCGATGTTGTTCTTGAGTTCCACGACGATGGGGTTGCCCTCGCTCTCTGCTCCCCCAAGATTCCGATATTCTTGTAACAGGTTATTAATGGAATTGATTTGATTTTCCAGACTCGCATTTTCAACACCGAAGACATTGGCTGGAATAAACTCATCCTTGTTCTTTGTGTTTCCTACATAGTCCCTCATAGCCTGTGCCATGCGCAGCTGCACTTCTTTTTCATAGAGCGCATTTTCCGCAGAGTATGATTCCGATATATAGCGTTCGGTGGTCAGGACTGGACTCACAAACTTATTATCTCGTTTGAAATCAGCGATGACCGAATCGACCTGCCCCAGCTCTTGTGAGATAATACCGATGCGCTCGTTGATGAAGTTAGCTGTTTTCACAGCAATCTGTTGTTTGCCAGAACGAGCATCGGCATTATAGACTCCCACAAGCCCACGCAGCACTGCTTGTGCACGTTGGTAGGAGTTATCTTTCAAGGAAAGTGTAAGGATAGATGCTAACTCATCATTCTGGCGGATGCTGATGGCGTTGTGGTACATACGAACAACGCTCTCAATGGGGTATTTGGTCACATGTGTTTCCAAATCAATCCAGGAATCGTCAAACTTATCTGAGAGTGTCACCAACAGTCTTCCAGCTGGAGTTTTTGTCACCTCTCCGAATTTGATGTTTATATCGGGGCATCCTTTATAGAAATCCGAAAAAACGGCATGGAGTGTATCCTTGATATGCATGGTAAAGTTGGCATAATGGACTGTAGCACTATCCAAAAAAGTGATACTGACAGGTTCGCGTCCATACATATCACCTTGATAGAGTTGGATGCGAATGGTGTACAACATATCAGTATGGGTATTCCTTACCATCTTCTCTAACAGTTCCTTGGAACGCAGCATGTGCAACTCGTTGGAAATGTTTACAGCGTTGAAAACGCTGCTATACTTTCCTAAGCCAACTACGCCCTCACTCATGGACGGGTCATTGATGAGCACGTCAATAGAGCTATAGTAGATACGCTGTGAATGAATGTACCTGTTATAGGCCAGAACTAAACAGATGAATAACGAAAGGACATACCATTTCCACCCCGATAACAGGTAGCGGACAATGTCCATGACGTTGAATTCTGAATGGGTAGAATTAACTGTATTGGATTGTGTATGCTGATTTTCCATAACTGTTGGTTTTCGTCATCTTCACTTCAACATATATGTGACGCTATAGGCTATTGATGCCAATACGGCAAGTATCGAGATCCAGAAGCTTGTCTTGCCGGCAGCATCAGACTGCGGCTTCTTCGGTTCTGCATAGACGATATCGTTTTGCTGGAGGAAGAAAGCTGGTGAGTCAAACAGGTCCTTGGTGGTCACATCCACGTCGAATTCCATCCGCTGCCCGTCATCCTCACGAATGACCCTCACTTTCTGAAACTTGGCACGACCTTGTAGGTCACCCAACTGCGCCAGAGCCTGTAGCAAGTTGATGTGTCCCTCTGGGACAACCAACTTTCTCGGAGACAATGCGCCAAGGCTGTAGATGGTGAAGTTGGTGATTCGGGTTTCCACCACGGCATCCGGAATATGCTTGCCTTCTGTGAGCAGTCCACGAATGTATTCCGACGCTTGTGGCATGGTGAGTCCCCCTAACTGTAGTCGTCCGAGGATAGGGAAGTCGATGAAACCACTCTCATCCACGAGGTATCCTGTCGTGGCATCATTCCCAGATGAAGTTGTCTCGCCCGTCAGTTTCACTTGGTAGGAGTGGGCATTGAACGGTACGGCCAGTTCCTGTTTCTTGGATTTGACAACGATGCTGAGGCGATCATCGGGTTTGATGCGGGTCTCCATTTTATTGGTGATTGGCACATATTTGTCCAGGGGCATGTCCATCAGATAGATGTATTGCTTGGGATGACATGCCGTTAAAAGCATGATGACAATGCCTATGATGATAAAGGATTGTTTTTTCATTATTGTTAATGTTGATTTTCGTGCGGATGTCAGCTTAACGAGAGCAGCTTGTAGAACATCTCAGCGGGAGCATATTGCAAAGAGATTGGTAATTTGTGGATGATTTGCCTGACGGTGTGCCAGCGGTTACGTCCTTTGTTATGTGCTGTTTGCCATTGCGTTGTATGATGGCCGAAGTTTCCATCCTGAAGGACTTGATTGAACAATCGCCGTGCATCACGTGGCTGTGCCGGTGCTGGAGCTGGCAGCTCATGGATTGGCATGTCAAGGTAGCGGATAAGGAAATGGTGTAACAAACCACTCCATTTCCACAGGCCTGTCTTGTGATAGACATCTTCGAGCTCTTCAACATGATACAGCCCGCGTAGGCTGTGATAGGCCCGTGCCATGTCGCAAAACTGTCGCAATCCGACACCCACGGTAAAGGTGTGTTTCATCAGGTGGGCATTGAGCATGACAAGTGTTGGTATCGGAGCCGGTATGCGGACTGCGCTGCTTATGGTTCTGCTGCGCAGGGAACTGAGCACAGGGTGATGGGCTGATAACAGCTCTTTCACTACTTTCTGATAGCGTGGCCGTTCAATGTCTATCATCTGACGATGCAATTCGACTTCCGTCCCTTCGTAGTCAAAACTCATGCTCTTGTCTGAATGGTGCTCAAGATGATACCCCTGTGCTGTCAGTTGTTGACTGATGACCGTGAGAACATCTTCCGGTCCTACATACCAATCTATATCTCCATTGACGCGCAAAGATGGATGCTCGTAGTACTGCGCCACGGCCAGTCCTTTTTGCAAAACGGGTGAAGCACCTGCTTCCTCCAATAACCGATATGTCGCTTCCGTGTGTGTACAAAACAGACGGAACTCCTTTTCCAATCGGGCACCTATAGCAACCCACTGCCATACAAGCGGTTGTGGTGGAAAGAGATGTTCGGGCAGATGCTGGAATCCCCGGTAAAGCACCCCCTGCACGGTCTGGCGCTCTGACATCCGCAACACTTCTGTCCATTCTTGTTCGGAAAGGGGGAACGGCGAGAGGTCCTGAACGTCGCGTTCCCATAAACCGCTGCGCAACAGCAGAAAGAATGCCTGCAAGCTGCGGCTCATGCCATCATCCCGAACGCTTTCCATGTCTCCAGCATCTGAGAAACGTCACGCCGTGCCGTTTCGGCATCCACCTCAAAGGCTTCACACAACCGCATGGACATCTCTTCTGGTGTGAATTCCTTGTCGTGGAACTCCTCCCACAGGAAGGCGGTGGCCTCGTTCATGGAATAGAGTTGCGTCTTGTCGATGCAAGCTGAGCTCATGTCCACGACAAAATAGTCATGCCCCACGTGGAAAAGCTGATGATCTGCCTTGATTCTCATTAGAACTGTTTTCCTGTCAGAATGGCTGTGGCCGTCAGCCAGATGATGTGGATATCGAGCCAGAAAGACTGATGTTCCAGGTAATCGAGGTCCATGTCCAATCGGCGCAGCATCTTATCCATATTATAGGTGTAGCCGTTGTAGAGGGTAGCCTTGGAGAAAACGCCTGGCCGTAGGGCATAAAGCCGTTCGTAGTCTGGCCTCAGCTCCATAATCTTCTTGACGAAGAAAGGCCGTTCAGGTCGTGGCCCCACGAATGACATGTCACCACGTAAGATGTTCCATATTTGCGGAAACTCATCTAAGTGATGCTTCCGCAGGAAGCGTCCGATGCGTGTCGTGCGGTCGTCATTATCCTGCCACAGTTTCGGCTGTTCGCCATCTTCTGCGTCATGGGTCATGGTGCGGAACTTATACAATATGAATGGCTTACCTTTGTATCCTATACGCTCCTGGCTATAGATGGCATGACCACCACTGATGCGAATGCACAGGTATATGACCGCAATGGGGATGGCGAATAGCACTGTCGAGAGAATCGCCAATATGATGTCAAATGTTCTTTTCATTATTTACTATTTCCTTGTAAAGCATCTCACATTTGTCAATCATGTCCTTCATGCGGAACAGCTGTTCGTAGCGTTGACGTGCCTGTGTGGAATAGCGGTGATATAGCGCGTTGTCATTACAGATCGTTTCGATGGCAGTGGCTAATGCTTTGGCGTTGTGGGGTGGCACGGTGATACCCGACACCCCGTTCATGTTAACCCACGGCACGCCGGAGCCAGGTATATCGGTGGAGACAATAGGACGGCTGTGGATCATGGCCTTCACCTGCACGATAGCAAAAGCCTCGCGCTTGTCTATGGACGAGAGACAGAAGACATCACAAGCATCAAAATAGGCTCCCAACTGTTCGTCTGGGACGAATCCTAAGAGCTTCACTTTATTCTGCAATCCCATGCTCTCAATGTGTTTCTGAAGGTGAAGGTACTGATGTCCCGTACCGCCGATAAGTACCACATAGTCATCAGGCAGGTATTCGGCTGCCTCTATCAGGTGTTCATACCCCTTGTAGAGCACCAAACGTCCTAACGAGAAGACGATATGCTTGCCCGCATATCGACGGCGAATCTCATCTGTCAGTGTGGGATTGGAGGTCGTTTCATTGACACCAATGGGAATACAGCGGCATTTCTCTTGTACCGCGGACAAGGCATCGGAGTGCTCCAAGTAGATGGGTGAGGTTCCAACAATGACTTCAGCACGACGTATCAGCCACTTTTGCAAAGGGCGATAGAACTTTAATAATTTGTTCTGACGAATGATGTCACAATGCCAATGCAGCACGACATGCCCCTTGAACCCCGACACATACAAGGCCAGTGCTGCCATCGGGTCGGGATGGTGGATATGGATGATGTCATAGCGATGGCAGATTTGTAGCAAAACCGTTACCATCGAGGGAGCCATCATCGTTGCCTTGGCTTCGAAAAACGTGCGGCAGATATAGATGTGACAAAACTCATTGAGCTGGATATCCTCCGTGTGCCCGTCCTTACTGGCAAACATGGCATCACAATAGATACCCCGTTCCGAAACGCCTTTGGCCAAAGCGTACATGACCTTCTCAACACCACCTTTCAGTGGGTAGAATTTTCCAAGTTGAAGGATTCTCATATTTACAAAAAAGCTGAAGGATATTAAAACATTTCCACCACTTCCTGCCAGCTATGCACTAAGGGTTGCTGTGGTGTGTGCTGTTCAACAGGATGAAAACGGCTATGATCGTCTTGCAGCAGTTGAAGCATCAGACATTTCAGTTGTGCTGGCTGTTCCGGGTCGAAGAAGGCCGTTTGACTACTGCCTGCTGCTGTTTCGTGGGCGTAAGGCAAGTCTGCTAATATCATAGGGCGTTCTGTTGCAGCAAACTCGCTGATGGGCAGTCCCCAGGTCTCCACGTGTGAGGGAAAGACCAGACAGTCCGTATGAGCATAGAGGTCGAATAGTTGTTCCTTTGGAAGGAATCCGCAGAAGCGAATGGATGATACATCACCCCATTTTCTATATAGCCAGCGGCTGTAACGATTGAAGTCGGGATGGGTCGTGAGTTGCACCTCAAAGCGTCCTGTCCCTACTTCCTGTTCCAGCAGCCGGGCAGCCTCGCGGAGACACTCGAAGTTTTTGTGAACATCAGGATAAGCGGGATAGAGGAAACGAACAGGTTTTTCAACATGAACCTTGTTCCCAATATTCACCTTATCGTTCTGCCTTTTAGGTGGAAAAACCACAATCTGTTTCTGATTCAGCCCAAACATCTTCAGAAAAGCTTCACGAATCCATTCCTGTTGCACGATAATGACATCATTGCTACGTTGGTTGATGCGATAGATCCACTTTGTGAAAAGTGCAAAACAAACGATGCGGTAGTTCTGCCAAAGGTGATGCCAGCGCCAGTGGAAAAACGGGTATGAGTTATGGCAATAGACCGCTTGGTGCCGTGCCTTGACACGGGGTGTGGTGTCGTGCAGCGACAACCACAGGTCGATATCGCCTATTTGCTTTGAGATACCATACATCGTCACATACTCGCACCACAGCCGATGTGCCCAACTGCGTACAGACCAAGGTATCTCTATGTACTTGATGCCTTCGAACTCGGCCAGCTCCTTGCGATGCACCAAGGCAACAACCCTGATATCACCATGTCGCACCATCTCCGATAATGCCTGGAGACAGTCGCGGAGGATGGCCAACGTACCGCCTTTGCGCAAATTGACGGCTGAGACAACAAGTAATTTACAATTTGACAATTTACAATTTACAATTTGACAATTTACAATTTACAATTTGACAATTATCAATTTTCAATTTGACAAATGACAATTTTCAACTTTCAACTTTCAACTTTCAACTTAAATACCTCCTGCCACCGTCCCATGACATGTTCCTCGCTGAATTGCTCAGAGGACTGGAGGGCTGCCTTGCCCATCTTTTGCCGCAAGGTCGGATTGTCCATCAAAGTTGTCAGTCGCTGTGCGAACTGTGTTTCGTCACGATTCTCTATGAGATAGCCGTTGACACCATCGCTGATGATATCCCGAGGTCCGCAGGGACAGGCGAAAGCCACAATGGGAAGTCCGCAAGCCTGAGCTTCGAGGAGAACCATCGGCAGACCTTCGTAACGGGACGTCAGTACGAAGATGGAAGCGTTGAGGTAAGCCTCCTGAATATGATCAGTGGGCTTCAGCAGACGCACGCTGTTCTGTATTCTCAAACACACTGCTTGTTGTAGCAGAGCCCCGCGCATGGGGCCATCGCCAATGATGTCAAGTGTCCAGCCATCTTTATCTTTACCCAGCCGATGCCATAAATCTAATAATGTATCAAAGCCTTTTTGGTAGTCAAACCGGCCTATGGCAAGGACTTTTTTTGAAAGGTATCTACTTCCTTCCATAGAAGGGAGGGGCAGGGGAGTGGGGCCACTATTGGGAATGACACATATATTGGGCAAGTCTCCCCACATCTGTTGGTCCTCGTGGGTGAGCACCACGAAACGGTCATAGTTCCTAACGATCTTTTCTTCTTGGCGTGTGCGCCAGCGGTCTGCCAACGCCCACCAGCTGCGACGACCATATAGCAGTTTCTTGTTCTTTGAGAAATGAGCCTCCAAGATCTTGTGGCTGCCGTCCGGAATCTTGTAGGCGAACGAAACATCGTTGTTGAACATGCAAACCACCACATCGCTTTTCAGCTGACATAGCAGTTTTGACAGTCGCCTGCGATGTTTCCATTGCTTGAATGGGTAACGGACAAGTTTACGCAGCAACATTCCATTATTGTCATCATAGTTGATCCCCAAGTCAAAGGTCTGAATCCTCTTGTCCAAGTCGAAGTACGGCTCACGTCCTCGTTGGTCGGTAGTAACAATTACAACCTCGCACCCATGCTGCACCAGCCAGTTTGCCTTGTTGGTGAGCACCCGTTCCATGCCCCCAGCATTAAACGTTCCCGCTATCAGATAGACAATCTTCATTTTTAGTATCAAAACAAAGGAATGGTGCAAAGGCAAGGAACATATCAGTGGAAACCTTAGCCCATACGGCAAAATGCAAGAGGAGCAGGAGTAGAAACATCACCTTCCATTCGGGAAATCTTCGCATACACGTCCGTCCAACCTCAATAAAAAAGAACGAAAACATGAGCAAGCCAATGACTCCAAAATAGTATATGAAACGCAAATAACCCACGTCTGTGTTTTTGTAATAACCTTCCGTAACTTCGCCAGTATAATACGGATCTATCCAAATTGGATTATTGAAATAGGCATCGCCAATAACCCATGTTTTAGCATTATCGGGCCATACGTACATGCTTTTCAGTGTCTCGCTGGAGTCATAGCTGAATTTACCATTCTCGAAGTAGTTGAAAAAACCTTCAAAACCAAAACGAATATTCTTACGTAGTTGGGGATTAGTGTTGTAGGCATAGATTGAGAGAGGTATGGCAACGATTGTCACCCCTGCAAACCATTTCCACATACGAAGATAGTTGCGCTCGATGTTCGTTGTTTGGTTCATCGTCACAGCAACCAGATAGACGAAGCCTATTAACAATCCCACAAGGGTCGTGCGGGCTATCATATTGCCAGCAATGGTGATGAAGATAAACGATAGGACATATAGCAAATAGGTGTACCATTTTTTCTGAACTTCGGATTTGGCCATCATATACACCAACATGATTAACACGGCGGCAAAGCGTGAACCAGCAACGTCCAAAGCACAGCCAATTCCATAGAGACGATGCACATTTCCCTTAAAAACCAAATCCCATTGCATGACCACAGAATTGATCGCCATTTTCAGGGGCTTGTTCAAATCCATGGCCAGGGTGATGAAACATTGAAACACGCACACAGCCACTAAATAGTGAATAATCAGGCCCCAAGTCAAACGTCCATGCACCCATTTTATCATTTGGCAGGCCGTGTAAGCGGCTCCCCACCATACCCAACATGAGGTGATATAGGTGGCATAGGTATAGTCCTCTGTGTTGTTGTATGTGACGGATGCTATTCCACAGACTGATACCAAACCCGCTAAGATAGATAGGTACAGGAAACTCGTGTCCATTTTCAGTTCCCGCTTCTGCACCAGTTTCCAAAGCAGGATGACTACTGCCGCTGCTGCCATCATCTTCTTCGTATTCATTCCTGGTGGCAGTGCTCGAAACTCGAAGGGGAAATAGAACATGCTAGTGGTCACAAGACAAGACAGCATGCCTAACCACCTGATGCCCTTTAGATCAACTCCTATAGATGATGCCATAAATGACTACATGGAAGCAATAGTTGTTTGCCATCAGCACCCTGAACTGTTGCCGTGCAGCTACCTTCTGAAAGAAAATTTGCGCTTTGTCTGCCGGATATGTCTGATAACCAATAACAGCTGATCTGCGACTTTTAACGGACAGTGCAGGATTAGGAGAGCCAGCATACGTTTCCCCATTGGGTAGTCCGAGAGTCGCAGTTCACGGTTACCTTTCCCCCGCTGGCGTGTCTCTTCGAGGAAGATCAGACGTGTGCGACGGTCAAAGCGATCGTGGTAGATACCCCTTACGACGTACAGCGACTTTTCAAACTCCTTTGTAAGAAACTGTTGTTTCTCCTTTTCTGAGAGATAGCTTGTGTCTATGGTGGCGTAAGCTTTCATACGTTTCATCTGGCTTTCCACATCTATTAAGTAAGGTTTTGAGCCTGTGTCAACATAGTGGTATAAAGCGGCAGACGAAAAAGCTATACAATTAGCATGAGAAAAAAATCTCATATTAAATATTGTGTCTTCGCCACAACGAATCTCTGTGTCGAATGTCACTCCGTAACGACGGATAGTCTGCGTGCGGTAAACGTTTGTACACACACTGCCTAACAACTGCTTCTCCTTAGCCTCAAAAAGCGGAGCTCCGAAGTCTTTTCTGTCCCGGTATATGGCATCGGGCATACTTAGCCGTTCTTTCTCGAAATTCATATAACCCTGCATGACAATGTCGGCACCGTTACCGTCTTCTGCCTTGCTCTTGGTAATAGCATCCACAAATACCTGAAGGAACCTCGGTTCCACCCAGTCATCGGCATCCACAAAGGAGATATAGTCGCCCTGAGCGGATTCGATGCCGCGGTTTCGAGCAGTAGATACGCCTGCATTCGGCTGATGGATAACCTTAACGCTCCTAACAGGGGCTGCACTCTTATCGCAAACTACTCGTTCTACGTCATTATTTAACCCGTTAACAGCTTGCCAATCAAAGTTTTGTTTCTTATCTTTTCCTCCTCTCCCCTTATTGTTAAGGTTACCATATTCATCACAAATCTCTGAAGAACCATCTGTGCTCCCATCATCCACGAGTATCAGTTCAAAATCGTGGAAAGTCTGTGACAACAGACTATCTATACACCGTCGCAAGTATGGTGCTACGTTATATACTGGGATTATAACCGATATGAGAGGTGGGGAGGATGTCATCGTCACTGAGGATTCACATAGGCACCATGAGCCCCATCTCAGAATCCCCTCTTCGTGAAGTGCCATGTAAGACCGATCATGAGATCCGTTGTGCCATCCATGTCTCGGCCCTGGCGCCAGCAGTTGAAGTCATCGTTGAACTTCTTCAGGCGCAGGTCGATGTTGAAGTCAAAGTGCTCGGTCAGACGGAAGGAGTTGAGGATGCCCACGTTCCAGCTCGTCGCATAGTTGAACCAGTCCTGATTGTGCCATTCCGGGCTTCCTTGATCCCACGTGGCAATGCATCCCACGCCGGCATAGCCGATGAGGTTCCACAGGCGGCGGTTGTAGGGTCTCCACATAAAATGTGAGAAGTTCACCATGAGATCTACATGGAAGTTCCACGTGTTGTAGTCCATGCGGTAGAGCCACGGACGTTTCGAGTAGGGCTTGTCGGGTGAGGCGCCATGGACAAACTCTCCGTACTTGGAGGCCAGTTCGTTGGGGTGGTTGGCATTGGCGTTGTAGTAGTTGTGGATCTTGTCAAAGTTCACGCCGGCACGCAAGCCGATAGCGGGCAGTACCCATTTGCCGATGCTGAAGTCAAAGGCGGGGTAGATGCGGTCGCTCCACACGGCATCGATGTTATGGTCGCCTTGGAAAATTGCAGGTCCGGCAGCAAGCGTGACGAACCAATTGTACTTCGCCCACTTGCCTTCAATGGAATCTGTATCCAGCGAGTCCTTGCGGCCCAGCCACAGCGTGTCAACATGGCTGATGACGATGGTGTCCTTGGAATGTTTGTTCATCTCCGTCGTATATTGAGCCGCCTTGGTGTCCTGGAATTGCTGACGCTGGGCGTTGGCGCGTGTCGTTGCGTTCCTGACAGGCATGAGGAGATTGTTGGCCTCATAGCCGTAGCCGTCGATGATCACGCAACGGTTGCGGGCATTCTCCGTGAACGGCTGCACACGGTCACCCTTCCAGTCCACGCTGATGCGGTTTGGATCCACGCCGAAGCGTTTCACCAAGTCCCGGCGGAAATTTTCTGCACGCCCGCGCGCATAATATATATTTAAGGTGGGATTACCCGTCTCACGGTCGGCATAGCCAATCACGGTGATGGCCACATCTTCATACTTCTTCATGAATTCTGCCACCTCTTCCGCAACGCGACTGGCCTGGTCGCTCTCCATGATGCGGATGTCGAAGAACGCTTCCTTGTGCAATTTCATGAGCTGCCGTGTCTCATTCGCTGTCTGTGCCTTCAGATTCACAGACAACAGGCAAAGTGTTGCTGCCAGCAGCCACAAGCCTGTCTTTCCTTTCATTTCTTTCATAATGATTCTATTTGTTGGTGATATTTGTCAACTTTCATTCTTTATATTTCCTCTCACCTTTATCTATTTATTTCCTCCCTCCCTTAACGGTTCGCAGCACCATCTTGAGACGTTCACTATCACGCCCAGCCCCACGAATGTCTTCACAAGATAATACTTCTTGTTCTTACGTATCATCTTGCCAGTCATGCCCTTGAACGGACCACATTTCACGTACACTTCAGTGCCAGCCTTGATCTCGCTCTCTTCCTGTGAGATAAACTTGGGATTGAAGACGTCGTCACAGAGCATACGCAGATCCATCAAATCATTGTTGCTGATTTCATACCAATGATCCTCGTTGTCGATGTGATGATAGACACTCACAGGATAGGGGCAGGCCGCGAGCAGGGCGCGAATCTCTGCCTTGGGTCTGTCCTTGCGGATGAATATCAAGTTGTGGACCGCAGGAAGTTTGCCTTTTACCAGCGTTCCGTCTGCCTTTTGCCAGGAACGCAAAACCATAGGGATGAAATGCCCAAGATGGCATAGTTGCAGATATTGGCTTACTTTAAATTCCTGAGCGTAGAAAGTCCGCAGGGCGTACCAAGACTCGTTGTCGTCGAGACCAGGCATGAAGACGTCTTCGGATTAGATAAGAGGGTGATAATCAATAGCTCAGATATGGACAGAAAGCAGTTCTGAATGATGCCAGCAAGCGAAACGGAAAACATTACACATCCCCTCCTTATCAGTAGCTACTGACAAGAAGGGTAGAATAACAGCCTGTTCGTCGCGGATGCACGGGTTCCGTATAAAAGACTTTCCTTTGAGGAAACTCGCAGAACCGCTTTATGCAGTCCACTCTGAAAATTTGATGCAAAGGTACGCCTTTCTTAACGGAGAAAGGCATTTTGTTCGCCAAATTAACAAATATTAATAATACGGGACGGTAATTTAGGGATTTTAAGCAAATAATTCTTATTGAAAAGACCATTTTCATCAGTCCGTTTAAATGGTAAAGACATTACTTGTAACTCATAAATTCCTCATTGATACGAAAAAAGGCATTCATGAATACTTTCACCTCCTTGTTAAGAAACATTAACTAAATATCTGTGCCGTTAAATAAGCCTAAATCTTTAGGGGCACAAGTAGGATGCTACGCATATAAGCACTATCTTTGCAGACGAAATATGTGCGGAATGTCCCCCATGGATCTGTGAGAAGGTGAATACCAGGCTGTTTCATGACAATACATCACTTTCTCTTGTACGGATGCCCGATGTTCTTCCTTTGCGTCAGACAGCATGTCCACGCCCCCTTGTCCCCATTGATGGATGAGGAGGGGAATTTGTTGGGACTAAAACGTAACGTTAAATCCATGAATGTCACCATCAAGTGATATTCATGATACCTAAACCCTTGAATTAACAATAATCATTAACCCATAACCCAACCTCTCATGCCCAAAAGGATGAGAGGGTTTTAACATTATGAAACAAACATATCACGGACTCTACACGCAACGAATCTGCGTGGATTGTCAACCATTTTTAGCCAATTCGAATGTGAAGATTGAAGGCAAGACAAAATCATCGGACTGGAAAGAAGATAACATCACGGTTGAGGAATTCGGGATGTCGGACATCAGCGTCTCTGATATCTCTACACCTTAATATTTACGGATTTCCCAACACCCATTCAAACACAAAGATAATTAAAAACAGATATTACAGATATGAATGTAAAAAGAGTGATAGGTGCCGCGTTGACAGTCCTGACGCTGGCAGCTTGTTCTGATGACACCAGTTACGGCCCAGGCCGTCAGGAGGGCTATCTCTATTTCGTCCCCAGCGAAGGTCAGGGTTGGACGGATGACAACAAGGTTTCACGTGCAAGCGTGGAAGCACCCATGCTCATGGAATGTAGCCTTGATGGACAACCCATCTACCTGCATACAGAGGTGACACCCACCATGAGTCCACAGCTTGAAGAGTCAATAAACAATGCCGATGCAGGGCAAGATGCCCCTGAAACGCGTGGCGTCCGTTATACCAATGATGTGTTCAGCCTCAGTAGTGGTAGCACCACTTTACCAAAAATAAGCAGTTTCGGCGTGTATGCGACCCGCACTGCGGACCGGGGCGTCATCCTTAACTATGCACAAATCGGGCCTAATGCCACTGAGGAAGATGCAAATTATGATTGGAACTATAAGGAACAGGAAATCGAAGGGGTATGGGACAGCGGCACGGCCGACTTCTATGGCTATGCCCCCTATTTCAACAATCCCAGCGCGGACAACGGCCTGAGCATGACGGCCAACAGCAATGGCGTACCCATCCTGACCTACACCGTCCCGACCGATGTCACCAAGCAACTCGACATCCTCACGGCCAAGCACACCGGCGTGGCGAAGGGCGAAGATGTGCAGCTGCCCTTCGACCATGTCATGGCGGCCATCAAGTTCAATTTCAAACATGGCAGCACGCCCGACGGTACGCCAGCTGACGGCGGCACTCCGAAGGATAACTTCCGCTGGAGCGACGGCCTCACGACCTACGACGTCAAGGTGACGAACATCCAGATCACAGGTGTTTATAAGAAAGGCACCTGGCAGGTGGGCGAAGACCCTTACGATGGTGCCC
>JAEEGL014030554.1_pt1 | contig 27488 bp, 18 predicted proteins | sample 9134231 | NCBI WGS metagenome assembly JAEEGL01 (sample SAMN16246548, study PRJNA631951) | gut metagenome | biome: gut microbiome; feature: rumen; material: fiber-attached | host: Bos | place: Iran: Karaj | collected 2018-10
GAAGGCACAGAACTGATGAAGACCATTGCTTCGCACGTGCGTAAAGGCGCAATGGCGTATCTCAAACAGCAGTACAAAGTGGTGACAATCGTATTCGTCGTATTGGCTGCAGTCTTTGCCATCATGGCGTATTTCAACCTCCAGAACGGTATCGTATGGTTCGCGTTCCTGACCGGCGGTTTCTTCTCCGGCTTGGCGGGTTTCTTCGGTATGAAGACGGCGACTTACGCTTCGGCACGCACCGCTAATGCGGCACGTCAGAGCCTGAACGCAGGTCTGCAGGTCGCTTTCCGCTCGGGTGCCGTGATGGGTCTGACGGTGGTTGGTCTGGCGCTGCTGGACATCGCCGGATGGTTCCTGGTACTGCAGAAGACGGGGCTCCTCGCGCTCGTAGGTGCGGACGGGGACCTGATCACTATCACCACGACGATGTTGACCTTCGGTATGGGTGCTTCGACGCAAGCCTTGTTTGCCCGCGTCGGTGGCGGTATCTACACCAAGGCAGCGGACGTAGGTGCGGACCTCGTAGGTAAGACCGAATATAACATCCCGGAGGATGACCCGCGTAACCCCGCGACGATAGCCGATAACGTAGGCGATAACGTAGGTGACGTAGCTGGTATGGGTGCCGACCTGTATGAGTCATACGCCGGTTCGATACTTGCTACAATGGCGCTCGGTGCTTCGGCGTTTGCCTTAGTGCCGGAGATGCAGCTCAAAGCGGTGCTCGCGCCGTCGCTCATCGCGGCTTGCGGCGTGCTGCTGTCGCTGATTGGTATCTTCCTCGTGAAGACCAAAGAGGGCGCAGGCATGAAGGAGTTGCTCCGCGCGCTGGCTATAGGTACCAACACCGCAGCCTTCCTCATCGCCGGTGTGACCTTCGGTATCTTCTACTGGCTGCTCGGCGACAACGCTGCTGCCCCGAACCAATGGTGGCAAGTGAGCCTCTCGGTAGTCGTTGGTTTGCTCGCCGGTGTGATCATCGGTAAATCGACGGAATACTATACCTCGCAGAGTTATAAACCGACGCAGAAAGTGAGCGAGAGTTCGCAGACAGGACCTGCAACCGTGATCATCAGCGGTCTGGGCCTCGGTATGCTCTCTACGGCTGTTCCGGTAGTGACGGTCGGTATCGCGATCGTGCTTGCCTATCTGTGCGCGAATGGTTTCCATGTAGAGTTCAGCGCCGCTAACCTGAGTATGGGTCTGTACGGTATCGGTATCGCGGCGGTCGGCATGCTCTCGACGCTCGGTATAACGCTCGCTACGGATGCGTATGGTCCTATCGCCGACAACGCCGGCGGTAATGCCGAGATGAGCGGTCTGCCCGCAGAGGTACGTCAACGTACGGACGCCCTCGACGCGCTGGGTAACACCACCGCCGCTACGGGTAAGGGTTTTGCTATCGGTTCTGCTGCTCTCACGGCGCTCGCCTTGTTAGCTTCCTACGTAGAAGAGATAAAGATCGCGCTCATCCGTACGGGTGAGGCCCTGCCGAACGGGGTAGAGGCGGCGAAGGCGACGCTCGTGGACTTCATGGACGCGTATAACGTCAACCTGATGAACCCGATCGTGCTGGTAGGTATCTTCATCGGCTCGATGATGGCCTTCCTGTTCTGCGGCTTGACGATGAACGCTGTCGGCCGCGCGGCACAGAAGATGGTGGAGGAGGTGCGTCGTCAGTTCCAGACCATCAAGGGTATCCTCGAAGGCAAGGCCGATCCGGACTATGCCCGCTGCGTAGCTATCTCGACGAAGGGTGCGCAACATGAGATGTTGCTGCCGTCTATCCTGGCGATCATCGTGCCGATCATCACGGGTCTGGTACTCGGCGTAGCCGGTGTGCTCGGTCTGCTGATTGGCGGTCTGGCTACAGGCTTCGTGCTGGCAGTCTTCATGGCGAATGCCGGCGGTGCATGGGATAATGCGAAGAAATATGTAGAGGAAGGACACTTCGGCGGCAAGGGCAGTGACTGCCACAAAGCTACCGTCGTAGGCGACACCGTAGGTGATCCGTTCAAAGACACGTCGGGTCCGAGTCTGAACATCCTTATCAAACTGATGTCGATGGTATCTATTGTGATGGCCGGTCTGACCGTCACCTACCACCTGTTATAATATGAAGATTTACAGAGGAAACATCTTATTCACGCCCACTCCGGAACAGTTTACTGTTCTGGAGCGCGGCTATGTGATTGTAGGCGATGACGGGATCATCATCAAGACCTGTCAGGACCTGCCGGATGACTGCCAGAACGTCGAAGTGATCGATTTCGGCGACCAGCTTGTGATGCCGGCGATGAACGACCTGCATGTGCATGCGCCGCAGTACCGCAACCTCGGTATCGCGATGGACATGGAGTTGCTGCCCTGGCTCAACACCTATACCTTCCCTGAGGAGGCGAAGTACAAAGACCTCAAGTACGCCGAGCGTATGTACCGCCGGTTTGTGCGCGACCTATGGAAATTAGGTACGATGCGTGCCGCTATCTTCGCCACCATCCATCCGGACGCGACCTGCCTGCTGGCGGATCTGCTCAACGAAGCCGGCATGGGCGGTATGATCGGTCTCGTAGGTATGGACCGCAACAGCCCCTCGACGCTGAGTAACACCGTCGAGCAGGCCGTAGAAGGCACCAAGCGGGTGATGGAGCATACGGAAGACATGCCGCTCATCTCCGCTATCGTCACTCCGCGCTTCGTGCCCAGTTGTACGCCGCGTATGATGACGGCGCTCGGGAAGTTAGCCAAGGAGTACAAGCTGCCGGTGCAGTCCCACCTGAGCGAGAACCAGTCGGAGATAGCATGGGTGGCGCAACTCGAGCCTCAGTCCACCTGCTACGGCGATGCGTACTACCGCTACGGCATGTTCGGCCAGACACCGACGCTCATGGCGCACTGCTGCTACACCGAAGGCAAGGAGTTCGAACTGATGCGTAAGAATCATGTCTTCGCTGTGCACTGCCCGACGAGTAACTGTAACCTTGGTTCGGGCATCGCGCCTATCCGTCGCTTCATCTCCGCCGGCATCCCCGTCGCGCTGGGTTCCGACGTCTCGGGCGGCAGCGGCTTCTCTATCTTCCGCGTGATGCACTACGCGCTACAAATGGCGAAGATGCAGTGGGTACGCACCAACCACGAGGACCAGTTCCTGAGCCTGAGCGAAGCGTTCTGGCTCGCGACCAAGTCCGGCGGATCGTTCTTCGGCAAGGTCGGTTCGTTCGAGCCGGGCTACGCCTTCGATGCACTGGTAGTGGATGACAGTGACCTCAATTTCGATAACTATTCCATCCAGCACCGCCTGGAGCGCTATATCTACCTGGGCGACGACCGTCAACTGACCCGCCGTTTCTGCCAAGGAAAGGAGATATCCGCGCCGGTGATTAAAGAGTGAGTGAATTAGTGAATTAGTGAATTAGTGAGAGTTGTTCATTTTCCGGAAGGGCTGGCTCTGATAGACTATTTGGATAAGGAGCAAGAATTAGTGAAGAGTGTCCAAGAACCGACACTCTTCACTTGGATTGTATCGCCGACGGTCATCTACGGCCGGCATCAGAGCGCCGAGGTAGAGGTGGACGAAGCCTACTGCCGCGAGCACGGCATCGCCGTCGTGCAGCGCAAGAGTGGGGGAGGGTGCGTCTATGCGGACGAAGGTAACCTGATGATCTCGTATGTGGAACCGAGCACGCATAGCGAGCAGGTCTTTGCGCGCTTCATGGCGATGGTGGCGCAGGCGCTGCAGGCCAAAGGACTGCCGGCGGTGACGACGGCGCATAATGACATATTGGTGGACGGAAGAAAAGTCTCCGGCTGCGCGTGCTTCACCGGTCCGACGGGCACTATCGTACATGGCACCTTGCTCTACGACGTCAACCTCGAGGCGATGTTGCAGGCCCTCACGCCGGGCACCGACAAACTCGCCAAGCACGGCATAGCGTCCGTAAGACAACGAGTGGCCAACCTCAGAGAGTTGACCACTGCTTTCGAATCCATTCACGCCTTACGCGCGTATATAGAAGGATATATAGGGGCGTTATAGGGGCAAGTAGATGACTTGTTTGGTGGAATACCACTCGCCTTTAAAGAACTGAGAGCAGGGGGTGACCTCTGCTTTTTTTATGAACGGCGCTATCTCTGCCTGCAGGTCGCCGCCTTTGAGGACGACCAGACCGTTCGGCACGGCATTGCGGTGCTTGTTCGACACGTTCTTGCGCACCAGCTTCACCAGGTCGGGCAGGGGCATCACGGCGCGCGAGACGACGAAGTCAAACTGCCGTTTCTCTTCCTCCGCCCGCTCCTGCTTGCACTCCACGTTCGTCAGGCCCAGCGCTGCCGCCACCTCCGACGCCACCTTGATCTTCTTGCCGATAGAGTCGATCAGCAGGAACTGACACTCCGGAAAGAGGATGGCCAAGGGGATTCCGGGAAAACCGCCGCCTGTGCCGACATCGAGGATGGTCGTGCCGGGCTGGAAAGGCAGCAGTTTGGCGATCGCGAGGGAATGGAGCACATGGTGCTCGTAGAGGTTGTCGATGTCCTTGCGGGAGATGACGTTGATCTTGCTGTTCCAATCCCGATAGAGCGCGTCAAGCGCAGCGAACTGCTGCGCCTGATGCGGGGTTAGTTTGAAATAATCGGAGATTATCATTAATCCGCCAGGTTAGTGAACACGTTCTGTACGTCTTCGTCCTCCTCGATCTTGTCGATGAGTTTCTGTACGGACTCACGTTGGTCTTCCGGCAGCTCTTTGGTGTCGTTCGGGATACGAACGAACTCCATCGACTGGATCTCGAAACCGTTGTCCTCGAGATATTTCTGCATGTTGATCGCCTCGTCGAAGTCGGAGTAGATGACGATAGTGTTCTCCTCCTCGTCCACGCCGAGTTCTTCTACGCCGAAGTCAATGAGCTCGAGTTCGAGTTCGTCCAGGTCGATACCGTCTTTCATCGTGACGGTGAAGCAAGCCTTGCGGTCGAAGAGGAACTGGAGGCTGCCCTGCGTGCCGAGCGTGCCGCCGAACTTGGTGAAGTACGAGCGGATGTTGGCAACTGTACGCATGTGGTTGTCGGTTGCGGTCTCGACGAAGATAGCGATACCGTGCGGTCCGTAGCCTTCGTAGTTGATCTCCTTGTAGCCTTCGGACGACTTATCGGTCGCTTTCTTGATAGCGCGGTCGATGTTATCCTTCGGCATGTTCTCCCGCTTGCACTGCTGGATGAGTGCACGCAGACGCGGGTTGGAGTCCGGATCCGGTCCACCCTCGCGGGCTGCAATAGTGATTTCTTTTCCTAACTTGGTAAATGTGCGGGACATGTGTCCCCATCTTTTCAATTTTGTCGCTTTGCGATATTCAAATGCGCGTCCCATATGTTAATATTTTATGATTAATCTGCATGATCGAGGATGGTTTCGATATGTACTTCCTCGAAGGTGATGTTAAACTCTACGCGGCGGTTCTTCGCGCGTCCTGCCTTGGTGCTGTTATCCGCAATAGGCACGTCCGGACCGTAGCCGACAGCCGTCATGCGATCCGCCGGAACACCCTTCTTAACCAGGTAGTCCATCACGGCGTGAGCACGTTTATCGGATAGTTTGCGGTTCACGGCTTCCTTACCGACATTATCAGTATGACCTTGTACCTCAATCAGGTAGTTGGTGTTCTCGATAAAGGTCTCTGCGATCTGGTCGAGCAGCGGGAAGGACCTCGACTTGATAGTCGCCTTGCCGGTCTCGAATTCGATACCTTGCATGGCTTTCTGGAGCAGCAGGCGTACCTCGCGTTTCACCTCCGGGCAACCTTTATTGGCCTTCACACCCGCGGAGTACGGGCACTCGTCCTTATAGTCGGGCACACCGTCGCCGTCGCTGTCGAGTTCACAGCCGTGCTCATCCACGAAGCCGAGGGCTTCTATCGTGGTCTCCGGACACTCGTCGAGGTAGTCGGGTACACCGTCGTCATCGCTGTCGAGCGGGCATCCGTCTTTGTCCACGAGGCCCCAAGCCGCTTCAGGCGTATCCGGGCACTTGTCCTTATAGTCGGGCACTCCGTCGCCGTCGGTATCGCGCGGACAACCTCTCTCGTCGAGGTAGATACCGAAGGACTCTCTCGGCGTGTTCGGACACTCGTCGAGGTAGTCGGGCACACCGTCCTCATCGGTGTCAAGCGGGCAACCTACGCTGTCCACCAACCCGATAGCGGCAGCCGGTGTACCAAGACAATGGTCGAGGTAGTCGGGCACTCCGTCGTGGTCTTCGTCCACAGGACAACCAACGCTGTCCACGGCTACGCCGCGCGGGGTCTCCGGACACATGTCGATCTTATCCCATACGCCGTCTTTGTCGCTATCCTTGCGGTTCGTGCCCCAGCAGATAGAGAAGCCGATAGCGAGGTTAACCATCTTCGCCTTGTCCGGGATGACATACATGTTGCTGCCCGGCATCTTGGCATAGCTCGTCGGGATATAATCCATCGCGAGGGTGAGGTTGATACCGTCGTAAGGCATGAAACTCAGACCCGCGCCGATATTGCTGTACTTACCGTTGTTCATCAGCGAGTAGGTCGCGGCGATGTTAAACCAGTGTACGGGGCGGAAGGACAGACCGAAGGTCACCTCTTCGTACAGGCGGGCGTTATACAGGCGAGTAGCGGAGACGATACCTATGCCTACGCGGTTCTCCCAGAAATTGGCATCCAGACCGATATTCAGGCGCGCCGTCACCATCTTTGCGTAGCCGCGGCCGGTGGGGTGGAGAATGATGTTATTCGCCAGACCCATGATGTTATTGATCAGCGAATCCCCTAACGCTTGGGTGTTGAAACTGCCGTCCGAGTTGCGGTATGCCGGGTCACTGTAGTTGATATTTCCGAGGCCGTTGAAGGTGGTATCCATCGAGGCCGTGTATTTGCGGGAATTGGTCCAGTAGATAAATCCGAGGTCGTTGATAGCACCTGTCACCTGGAGGTTCTCAATCGGCTTCCATGCAAAACCGAAGTCGATCGCAGCACCGTAGCCGCTGGGTTTGAGCAGACTGAGGATATTATCCGTATTGATGATGTTGCTCAGCGATGACTGACCGCTTGTGCCGCCCGTCTCTATGTCATGGATCACGTCTATCAGACGACGGCCACCCATGTCGGGCAGCGCATCGAAATTGAGCGGACCTGCCATCTCGAGCGCCAGGTCGCCTTTGATACGCCACGCGTTGGTGCTGGCGTCGATACCGAGCATTTTCGCCCGTCCCGACATATCCATCGTTCCCAAGAGGAACTTCAGTTTACCACCGATCGTCCAGTGTTCATCCAGACGGTGACTGTAGCCGGCACCTATCTCCGTGTACATCGTACCTCCGGCACCGAAACCGGCGAGGTTAAACGAGTTCACGGCGCCCACGTTGAGGTTGGACATACCGCCGCCGAGCAGGAACTCAAATCCCGGTTTGGGTAGGGTTCCGCCGAGGTCGATGCGCTCGTTGATACCGATCATCAGATAGCCGTTCTCCTTGATGCGGAGACCCATGTTAAACCAACTGAAGGTCATACTTCCGTCTATGAGCGTCATGCTGCGCAGCGAGCGGAGGAAAGCGCCTTTGTCGGCATCCGGGTGCAGCGGCGTGATGGTCCTGCCCGTAGCAGGATCCACGAACAGCACATCGCGCAGCGTGAGCGAGTTGTTACCGGCACTCATACTCGTCCAGCCGAGCGGAGTGAAGTTGATATATCCGCGGCTGACAGGTTGGAGAGCAGGGTTGATGGTATGACGCATCGGTGCGTTCTCCAGAAAATAGAGCGTCGTCACCTGTTGTGCGCTCGCGCTGAGGGCTACGAGTGCCGCGAGGGCTACAAGAAACGATTGAATCTTTTTCATACGTCAGCCCTCCTTATTGGTTTAAATGGCTAAAGTTCAATACGGCATCTATCTGCGCCGTGAGACCGATCTGGAACTCCAGCGTCTGGTCTTCGGTAAGCCGTATCTCCTGCAGACCCGGCGTCGCTTTGAAGGCGTAGTTGAGCGCCTCGTTATCGACTATCACCTTATAGGCGATCTTCTTGACCTCCGGCACCACGGAGAGTTGGTCTTTATTCATATGCGCGGTAAACACACTCTTGCCGTCCTCCACCTGAACCCACTGGTGCGAGGTGTTCTCCGCGAAGCGCGGCGAGGCGATACGGATCGTGTCCTCCGTGAACGGGTTGAAGAGTTTGGACTCATCGAGCGGATCCTTGATCGGTTGGCCATCTTTATCCAGATAACTGAACACAGCCTTGAGAGCTACCGGTATGTTGTTCGTCGCCGTGAGGAACAGCGTCACGTCTCCGGTACGCAGACTGTCGATGACGCCCGAGGCATGTATGAGCGAGTCGATATCGACGGCGCTGAGGTTGACATCCCGGATGGTGTCCTTATAGTCGATGAGCAGACTGTCGCGGAACTTAAACGGCAGGTCGCAGATAGCGTTGATCTCCACCTTCGTGTCCGGAGTGATACGCGCCTGCGGGGATTTCTTGTCATTGATATTGACGTAGAAGTCATAGCATAATTTCTGCGGTATCTCGCCGAATAAGCGGTCAATTTGTCCTTCCGACCTGTCTTTGCTGAAATGTACCGTGTCCGTGACTGAAGCACCGATAGCGCTCTTCCGGGGATCCGGATGCAACCAGTGGGTAATGTCCTTATTCAACTGACGGGCACCGTCGCCGAAATCAGCAAACACCGAATCGCCGTTGTGGTTCACCACATAGATATAGTTGCCGTTCAGCGTCATAGCACCCGCTACCGTGGTCGTCACCGCTACGTCTATCTTCGGGTCGGTGAACGGCAAACTCAGGCGGTCAAACATCGTCAGGTCGCCTAAGAGGGTGTCGAGGTTCACCTCTACTTTCTTCGAGATCATGTCCTTGTCCGGAGTGAAGAAACCCCAGATAGCGCTATAGTCGATGAACTCCACCTCTATGTTGTATTTGAATTTGGCGGTGGGAAGTAAGGCGATCTGTCCGGCCGACTTGGGAATAGTGATCGTGAACTCCAGAGCAAACACCACGGAGTCGATGACATTCTGCTCATAATCGAGGTACGAGTTGTCTTCGATGGTGAAGTTCTTGTTCTTCATCAGCGAGATAGAGAACTTGTCAATGTCGGTGTTGAACGGCGGTTGGTCGTAGCCGCCTGCGTCGCCCTTGCGGTAGATAAGTTTTTTGTTTCCCGCTTCGCGGCATACCTGGTCGCCTAATAGCAGGTTCACGCTGTCGATCCACTCCCATTCCAAAGGCAGGTCCGTCCGGCCGAACTGGGACGAGAAGCGAGCCATCTCGATCATGGCGCTGTCCAGACGCTCCTTGCCCAACTCCTGGTTGATATCTTTCATCTTGATCGGCAGGTCGAAGCGTAGGGTAGCATGAATGTCTTTTTCACCCGTACGATAGATCACACCGCCCGGGCCAATCAAACCGAGTGCATCCAAGTTCTGATAGACATTCAGCGTGTCCGATCGCGAGGAGATATGATCTCTCATGTCGAACTTATGGAAGTCACGGCTGTCCGGGAACGTGAAGCGTACAGCGAGTACACCGTCCGAGTTCACATACAATCCCGGTATCTCGCCCAGAAAATCGCCGAGCTTGGCGCGCACGCTGCCGACAGGCACTGCCATACCCATTTTCACCTCTGCCGAGGTATCCACATCATTGAGATTAAGGTCCGAGTGACACGCCATCAGCATGCCGCCTACAAGCACCATTAGTAACGTTTTTTTCATTGCTCTATAGAGTTTGTTTGTTAGTCTGTTTGTTGGTCTGTGTGCCAGTCACACACTTTTGCGGTGCAAAAGTACAACAATTTTTGCAAATATGCAAGGAAATTGCGAATTTTTTATCGCAGGAGGTAGATTTTTTCGGTGGAGCGGGTGAGGGCGGTGTAGAGCCAACGGAGGTACTCGCGGCGCTCGGCGGGGTCGGACATACGCGCCTCATCCTCGCCGATACCGCTGGTGTCGATATAGACATGGCGCCACTGTCCGCCCTGCGCCTTATGGCAGGTGACGCAATAGGCGTAGCGGATCTGGAGCGCATTATAATAAGGCGAGTCATAGACCGCTTTGACGAGGTCTTTCTTATTGCGGATCTCCGGGAAGTCCTCGGCGATGCGCGCGAAGAGTTCGCGCTGCAGCGCGTAGTTGGCCTCGGGGCTGTCGGTGGTCAGCGTATCGAGCCATACGAGGGCTTCTATCTCCCAGTCATAATCGAGGGAACGCAGTTCGGCTTTCGCAAAATGAAAACCATAAAGCTCATGGACATTCGTCAGGCGCCGGATAGCCAGCATATCGCCGTTGGCGAGGAACTCGAGGTCCTTATAGTCCTTTGCCCAGAAATAGTTGTTCTTGCTGATCATCACCCGGTCGCCGTTCGACAGTTCGTCCTCTTTCCATAACACTCGCGCCCGCACGCCGCCGTTATAGAGGTTGGTCATCTTATTGCTGCGGGCGATGATAAGGGTCTCTTCGGGTCCGACGGTGCGCCAACTGGTCTCCAGGGTGTCGATGACGTCTTCGCCTTTGAGCTTGATGATATCGGCGTTAGGGGTCAAGGTGATCGGAGTATTCCGAGTATTCGGGGAATTCTGAGTATTCAGAAGATCCCGGAGGCGGGTGGCTTCGGAGAGGATGCCACTATCCAAAGTTTGTCTTGCAACTTTGGATAATTGATAATGGATGATTGATAATTGATAATTGGCGGCCATATAGTCGGCATCGAGGGCGGGACTGGAGAGGTTTCCGACGGGGGGCAGTTGGGCATCGTCGCCGAGCAGGAGCAGGCTGCAGCCCTGGCCGCTATAGACATAGCGCACAAGGTCGTCGAGCAAGCAGCCGCTACCGAAGGTAGGGTTATCGCGGGAGCCGGAGAGCATGGACGCCTCATCGACAATAAAGAGGGTACGTACATGCCGGTTGTCGGAGAGCGAGAAAGCCTCGACACCCAGTTGGTTCTGGCGGTAGATTTTTTTGTGAATCGTATAAGCGGGGAAGCCCGAGTAGCGGCTGAGGACCTTGGCGGCACGGCCGGTGGGGGCGAGCAGTACACAGGGTTGCTTGAGTCCGTCGAGCGCGCGGACGAGTGCACTCATCACGCTCGTCTTGCCGGTGCCGGCGTAGCCGCGGAGGATGAAGGCTTTGCGGTCATCACGGGACACGAGGAAGGCTCCGAGAGCCTTCAGCAAGCCCTCTTTCTCTTCGTTCGGTTGCCACGGCAATTCGGCCTTGATACGCGAAATAATAAATTCCTCCAACATTTTTTTACGAAAAAACTTGCGTATGTCGAAAAAAAGCACTACCTTTGCACCCGCTTTTGAGAGTTATAGGTAGGTGCTATACGACCAGCTCCCTCTGAACTCCCCCAGGTCTTGACCGAAGCAAGGGTAGGAGGTTGTAGCGGTGCGATGTAGTTAGCCTACCTTTTTTGTATTCCTAATACATTATAGACTTTCTCCCCTTTGATAATCAGGAGTTGACCGTCGCGGAGGAGCTTCTGATAACTGATTGCTGAATTCTGAATACTCTCTATGCCTGTCGGGATATCCATCGTGTAGGCTTTCCAGGCGTCGGGGATGCCGTAGCCGTACCGATAGTTCTCCGTGTCGGGGTCTTCGTAGCTGTCGGCCGAACGGATGATACGCTCGCGTATCTGCATGGCGTTCTCGTCGGGGCGGGCGGACCAGAGGGCAGCAGCAAAACCTGCCAAGAGGGGCGTCGCAAAACTGGTGCCATTGGATTGCACGACGGCATTGTTATGGTTGATGAGGGTGGTCTTGACACCTACCGCGCACACCTCGGGTTTGATACGCCCGTCGGAGGTAGGACCGTAGCTGGAGAAATAACCGATCTCTCCGGCGGTGTTGACGGCTCCTACGGTAAGCGTACTGTCCGCATCGGCGGGGATACCCAAGGTATGGGGCGGATTGCCCAACTCATCACCTTCATTGCCCGCGGCGATGCATACGAGCATACCTTTGCGCGCAGCGATGGTAGCCGCCAGGCTGGCGCGGGTGCTCTTGCCGTCAAAAGCGGATTTTGGGAGGTTCCATGTAGGGTTGTCGAACCGGAAATAGCCTAAAGAGACGGAGAAGACATTCACACCGAGCGAGTCAGCTTTCTCGAGCGCCGCTACGAGGTTATCCATCTCCTTCGGACTCTCGGTATAGTCCTCTTCGGAGCGCATGAGGTAATACTGCGCCTTGGTGGCTGCGCCGTGGAAGAAGTCCTCCCGGATGCCGGAGATAGTGCTGAGACACTCCGTCCCGTGTTCGCCGGTGTCGCCGTAGAAGTCATAGCCGTACTTATCATCATCGGTGAAGTCAAAATGACCGAGTTCCAGTTCTTTCTGCCGGAAACACTCGACCTTATCGGCGTTATAGAACCCGCCGTCGCAGATCGCCATGAGGATACCCTGGCCCTCAAAGCCGGCTTCGTGCAAGGTCAGCAGGTTATACAGCGCGAGTTGCTCATCGGTGTAGGCGCCCGGGATGTCCGAGCTCTGCTCGCGTTTACGCGCCAGGCGCTTGGGCAGGTACAGATCGGGCTCCGTTTCATCGCGCGTCATCTCGACGGAGGTGACGCACTTGAGATCCGCCACTTTGGCTGCGGTCTGTTCGTCCATCTCGACGGTCGCGCCGTTGAACCAGCGGCTCTTGTGCAGGATCTTTCCTCCGGCCTCGCGCACCTTATTAAGGTACATCGGACTGACGGGGTAGTCCATGTTGTCGGTAGGGATATTCCACTTGGCGCGTTGTTCTACTGCCCGCGGAGAGAGTTGCGGGGCTGTTTTCTCGGGTTTATCCGTGAAGGTCACGAAATAAACGGAAAGGATGATTAACAGATTTATCATTTTAGTTCTAATTGTACGACGTTTTCGACATGCTGGGTGTGCGGGAACATGTCCACGGGTTGGACACGCGTCACGCGGTATTTGGCATCGAGCAGCGCCAGGTCTCGCGCCTGAGTGGCGGGATTGCAACTGACATAGACGATGCGTTGCGGCGCGGCGTTGAGAATGACGTTGACCACATCCTCGTGCATGCCGGCGCGGGGCGGGTCGGTGATGATGACATCCGGCCGGCCGTATCGGGCGACGAAGTCATCATTGAGGATATCCTTCATGTCCCCCGCGAAGAAGAGGGTGTTGTCAATACCGTTGATCTTCGAGTTCACTTTCGCGTCCTCGATGGCTTCGGGCACATACTCAATACCGATGACCTGACGGGCCTGACGGGCTACGAAATTGGCAATGGTGCCGGTGCCGGTGTAGAGATCGTAAACCAATGGTAATTGATCATTGATTATTGATAATTTGTCAAAGGCAAATTCTCTCGCTACTTTGTAGAGTTCGTAAGCCTGCTCGGTGTTGGTCTGGTAGAACGATTTCGGACCGACCTTGAACTGCAAGCCTTCCATCGTCTCCATGATATGGTCCTTACCGAAATAGGTCTTGACCTCCAGGTCGCCAATCGTGTCGTTGAACTTCGTGTTCTCGACATACATGAGGGAGACTATTTCCGGAAAATCTTCATGAAGTTTTTCCAGAAAATTGTTGATTGTTGATTGATTATTGATGATTGGTTCGCCAAAGGCGACGACGAGCATGAGTTCGCCCTTATGGTTATTGCGGAGGATGAGGTTGCGGAGCAGGCCCTCGTGCGTGTGTTCGTTATAGAACGTGAGTCCGTGCGTCCGCGCATACTCGCGGACTGCGTTGCGGATGCGGTTGTTGATATCCGGCATGAGGTGGCACTCCTCTATATCCAGCACTTTGTCGAAGCAGTTAGGGATGTGGAATCCGAGGCCGTAGGTGCTGTCCACTTTGTCGAGTCCTCCGGCGGCTTCGATGACTTCCCACGGGAACCACTTGCGGTCGGCGCAGGTGAACTCGAGTTTGTTGCGATACTCGTATATATGCTTGGAGCCGAGGATAGGGCTGATCTCCGGCAGTTCGATCTTGCCGATGCGGGTGAGGTTATCGACGACTTGCTGCTGTTTGTACTTGAGTTGTTCGTCGTAGGGCAGGATCTGCCATTTACATCCTCCGCATACACCGAAATGCTTGCAGCGCGCCTCGCAGCGCACAGGGCTCGGCGTGACGAGTCGCAGCACTTTCGCCTCCATGAAGGAGTGCTTCTTCTTCGTGATCTGCAAGTCCACGATATCCCCCGGCACGCAGTTCGGCACGAAGGTGACGATATCGTTGATACGCACCAGAGCTTTGCCTTCGGCGGCTACACCGGTGATCTCAACCTGCTCGTATATAGGTAAGTTCTTCTTTTTCATTTTGCTAATAACCACTCGATGGAGTGTTTGTAAAGGCTCTCAAAATTACGCACGGCTTCGAGGGGAAAACCGTACACGAGGGTAGTGGGTGTGCCGCTCGCGTTGGTGTATCCCACCGCTGCGCTGCACCGCATGTCGAGGTACTGCGCCGTGCGCTTGGCACCCATGCCTGCAGGACTCAGCCCTTCGGGCGTGCAGGTGAAGAGTTGCTCTTCGTTGGGTTCGGTAAAGAGTTGATAGACGCGATGCCCCGGCACGCCGACCCGTCCGCTATGCGTAGCCTGACGGGCGTAATAGGACGCATGGAGATTCGCGCGCAGCCACGCGGGATCGACGGCACTGAGGTGGTCGCTGCTAAGCAGCACTTTGCCGCCTTGGCGCAGGTATGAGGCTAACTGCGAGCGGGTCTGATCCATCAGCGGCTGCCGCTGGCGTCCACATACGACATCGACGAGGGCATAGGTGGTGTCCACCCGGGCGAGACCTTCGGTGGCGCTGACATAACTGATCTTCAGCGCTTGCAGCGCTTTGCCGTGCAACGCACTCCAGTTATGGGTGTTACCGACCGTCATCTGTCCGGCATGGTCGCGGTAACAGGAACCCCAGCCGCAGTTATCGTCATCTATCCACTCGTCGGCGCGAAGGTAGTTCCACTGCGCACCGATATAGGCACAACTGAACCCGTCCTCGCAGGCATAACTGCCCGGCACGATGCCGGCATAGGCGGAGTCCGCGAACCACTCGACACCATAGGTGTCGTTGAAGGCATCGATGATAAGCGCCAAAGGCGCTTGTTTAGAGGCTGCGCCGTTTATAGCTTCGCTGTTTAGATAGGCACTGACCATGGGTGACGGGAAGGAGAGACCGCCGTCATTGCCGGCTACGACATAGTAGTTATACCGGGTGCCGGGTTCGAGGGTGGTCTGGAGCTGGCAACCTTTGTTGACCTGCTGCACATCCCACTCGCCTTCGTTCTGCTGGATATAGACCATGTAATAGGTGGGTTTCGCTTCTGGCTCGAGTGCGTCCTCTTTGGGTTCCCACCGCAGCAGTCCTTTGGCGTCAATCGTGAGTTGCTCTACAGGCAGGGGTTGCACGACGGCGGACTTGCCGTTGAGGTAGCGCAAGATACCTTTATACACCGCGCGGGCGGCGGCAAAGCGGAACTTCGGGTCGAGGCCGTAGCGCATGTCCGCCATGTTCTTATGGCTGAGCAGTTCAAGGATGATACTCGGTACGACGGGTACGCGGGACTCGCAGTAGTTGGCTTCTTTGAGTTGGCGGCGCGTCCACTCCGGCGCGAGGGTCTGGAGGTCTTGGGTGACCTGGGTCTGGATATAGTCGGCGAAGTTACGGTTCACTTTCTCGCGGTTTCGTCCGTCGCGCAACTCTCGCCGTCCCTCATCGTCGCGGGCGGTATAGATGACGAGTGTACCGATGATGGTGGAGTCATCGCCGCTGTCCTGTCCGTCGGTATGGAAGGCGAGGCAGAGGTCCATTGGCGTACTGTGCTCGTTGACCCACATCGGCCGGCACTTCATGTCGTCCTTGTACTCATTGCCTTCGTAGAGGTCCCATATCGCAGGATCGACGCCTTTGTCTTTGAGCCAATAGCGCGCCCCTTCCGCCCAGCGCGGCAGACCGGATGCTCCCGTCTCCTGGTTCTCGAGTCCCGCGCGCGGCATATGCACCGTAGCGCCGGCGTTCTCGAGCATGCGGCGGATGAGTTTGACATACTCCTGGCTGTAGAGGTCTTCGACGGTGGTCCAGAGCGTCGCGCGCTGCCAGATCCACTCCTCGCGGTCGGCGTTGTAGTAAAGACCATGACTCGGCCAGAGGGCGATGTTGCGCTCCGTGAGGTCTTTCTGCTCGCCGGCCGGGATAGAACCCTTCGCCAGGTCCGTCACCAGTTCGTCGATATCGGTCTTGCCGGTGTAGATCGTCACTTTGCCGTTCGGATGGCCCAGCACCCAGCGGCTGACTTGCTGCTTGAGTGCCGCGAGGTTCTGCGGCGTCCAGCGCACGTCGTGCAGGGTGGCGTTGGTGCGGACGGTGACGGAACGACCATCGGCGCGCAGTTGCTTGACGCGCACCGGCGGCGACCACACACGCGAGAAGCCCGTGAAGGCCGTCAGCGAGTCTCCCAGTTCCTGCATGCCGATGGTGGCGTAAGCAGGAGTACAGAGTACAGAAGACAGAAGCGCAAGTACTATGCACTTGAAAATCTTCTTAACCCTAAAGGGTACGATTATTTTTGATAAATCAAAAATCTTCATCGCTCAGGTCGGTGTTGCTCTTGCGGTTAGCCAGCTCCGCATCCTGGTAGGACTTGAGCAGGTCAGCCGCCATCTTAGCCTGGTAGCCTTCGACGATGTCATAGTCCTTGGCGTCGTTCTCCTTGAAGACCACGCGCACCTTGATGACAGCCGTTCCGGCCTTGAGTTTGTCAATCACTTCCGGCACTACCTCATAGGAGGTGATAGTCTCGTAGTACGAGATGGTGGCATTACCGTTCTTCTTGGTGTACTTGTTCTTCTGCACCTCCGAGCCCGCTGCGCGGTTAAGACGAACAGCCTTGCCGTCCGCAAAACGAAGGAGGACACGGGAAGCGTCCGTGAACTCATTGTAAGCGTTGACATTCACGGTCTTGACGAGCAGCGTCGTGACATCCTGACCGCCCTTGTGCTCTTGGCAGAAGGCGATCTGCGGCTTGAGGTTCTTGTTTACGGAATTGTCCACGTGGATAAACTTACCGCGCTCAGCGGCACTCATCGTAAATGCTGACAACACAGCCAGCAACAACATACATACTTTTTTCATACTTTATTTTTGTTAATTTTAAACATTCTGTTCACCGGTCGTACACGGTAGCCGGCCGACCGTAACTGCTCCAATAATCCTTCATCTCCGCCCAGATAGACGGCGTTGAGCGTGATGAAACATCCGCCCTGCGCGAGCAAGGGTTGCAGGCGCTTGACCCACTCTTTGTTTCGCCGGCAATAGACCTTGTAGTCCGAATAGGAGATACTCGTTTTGTTGTTCGGTCCTTCGACCTGGTAGGCTATCTCGGTCAGGCGGCCGTTGCGGTACATGTCCCGGATGGCGCGCTCCTGCTTGACTTCGTTCTCGGGGTACTCGATGACCTTGAGCAGTTCCCGGCACTGCCAATCAAAAGGCTCGCGATCGAAGAGCATATACATCGTCTCGCCGATATTATCGAGTCCCACGACGGGGATGTCCCGCTCGGCGGCGACGGACTCAAAGAACGCCTCCATCGAGTGCTGCTCATCGTACTGCAGCCACTGCTTCATCAGTTCGGTTCGGAACATCTCCGTGAGGTAGGAGGGCTTCATGCGGCAGAGTTTGTCGAGCCCCATGCCGAGGTTGATGCGGAGCGAGTTATCGATATACTCGTATTCGGATTCGCTGTAGAAATTGCTCAGTTTGATGGAGTCGGGTAGGACGGCAGCCTGGCGGAGTGCCGCTATCGCTTCGTAGTCCTGCATGGCGAACTCCGTCACCACCTTCTTGCACTTGCTAAAGCACTTGAAGACATTCGGGATGGTGTCGAGGAACTGCATGTTCACCAGGCGGTTCGTAGCCAGAACATACGACTTCTGCTTGACGGACCGTCCGCTGATCTCATACAGCACCTGCGCCTTTGCCGGAACAAGGAACAAGGCCAAAAGAGCAAGGAGTACTATGTATTTGTGATTGGTCATTTGAATCGCGAGATCATGTTATACGCTTGGTAAATGCCTAATTCTCCGGCCTTGCTGAGGTCCGGTAGGCCTCGGTCCGTATCGCCGGTGTAGATATACGTCAGTCCGCGGTTGAAGTAGGCCTCCGCGAAGTCGGCGTCGATGTCGATCGCCTTGGTATATTGCTTGATAGCCTCGGCGTACTCATGCTTGGCGCAGAGAATGTTCGCTTTGTTGTAGTACGCGAAGGCGAAGTCCGGGCGCAACGCCAGCACATGGTCGTAGTCGCGCAGAATGAGTTCATAGTCCGGATCGGCCATGCGGTAGCGCCAGTTAGCGCGGCAGAAGACGACGATCGGTTCGGTGTCGCTATCCGCCAGCAAGAGCGCTTTCGTGCAGTCATCGACGGCACTCGCGTAGTCCTTGATAATGGCGAACTCCATGGCGCGCGCCAGATAGACGGCCATGCTCTCCGATTGGTCGATGAGCAGGGTCAGCCGGCGTATCTCCGAGAAGTGGAAGTCCACCATCTCGGCGGTGAGCGTCAGTTCCTGGGTGGTGAACTTCATCGCCGCCGGCAGCACCTCCTGACGGTTCAGCGCTTCTACCAGCGGGTGGTAGTAATTGGTGCGCCGGAGGCTCATGTCCTGCGTGTAATAGCTGAGCACGATCTGGGGTTCGTTGACGATGTTCTGGTATTTCTTCTGCACCGCTCCGCGGGTCTGCGAGCCGTATTTCTGCTCGTCCTCGGTCGGCTCTGACTGGTTCTGCGCGGCGGTCGCGGAGAACTGCTTGCGATAGTCTTTCTTCTGCGGCTGCGCATCGGCGATGACCATGTCGGTGTTGGGCTGCGCGGCCTGCTGCGCCTGGATAGCGTCCTTGCGCTCTTCCAGATCATGCGCTTTCTGGCGATAGCGGTAGGCGGCCGCCTGGTCGCCTTGCTTCGCTTTGGCTTGGGCGGCGAGGTAGTAGCTGGGCAGGAAATAAGGATAGCGGGCGATGAGGGCATCCATGTCATTCACCACCGCTTTCCACTGCTTGAGTTGCATCTCGACGAGGGCGCGCTGGTAGCGCATCTCGACCTTGTCCGGCTCGAGATCGATCGCTTTGTTGAAGTCCTCGAGGGCGCGGTTGTAGTCTCCCACCTCCTGACGCATCATACCGCGGTTGTAGTAACAATCGGCTTCGTTGGGCGCTATCTTCACCGCCTGGTCGTAGTCCGCCAAGGCGCCGCGGTAGTTATGACGGCGGTAGTGCAGCAGACCGCGGTTGATATAGTCGCCCGCCCACTTGGAGCCGAGGTTGATAGCCTGCGTGAGTTGGGCATAGGCTTCGTCCTCGCGGTTGAGCATGAGATTGGTCACACCCAGCGCGGACCATGCCGCAGGGTTCGTCCTATCGTATTTGACGGCTTCGGAGAAAGCGTCCAACGCCGGCAGGGTGTCGCCCTTGAGCATACACACGCGTCCGCGCTCGCTCCAGCCCGAAGCGGATTGGGGTTCGCGGCGCAGGAGTTGGTCGATGTCCTCCAAGGCCTCGTCGTAGTGCTTCATCAACGCACGCGTGTCTGCGCGAAGAATCATATAGGTGCGGTTTTCCGGCGAGAAACGCAGTGCCTCCGTGTAGTCCGCCTCCGCCAGTTCCAGTTGGTTCAACTGGCGGTATATATACCCGCGGGCGTAGTAACAACCCGGCGAGAACGGATTACGCTCGATCGCGGCGTTACAGTCCCGCAAGGCGCCCTGGTAGTCCTCCAGTTGGATCTTCGCTATCGAGCGGTAGAAATAGGGTTCGGCAAGGTAGGGCTTGAGGTGAATGACCTGATTGAAATACTGGATCGACAGCACATAGTCCTCGAAATACAAGGCATTCCGCCCGATCGCGGTGATACGATCGGTGTTTAGTTGCGCGAAGGCAGGAGTACAGAGTACAGAATACAGAGTACAGACTATGAATGCTATTTTCCTATACGCTTTCAATGTTATTTGCAACCTTCATTGGGGTCAAACCACTCGGGGATATCGAACTGCTCCTCCGGACTATAGCCTAATTCCGGGTCCGCCAGCACTTTCTGCATGTATAGCGCGCAGATAGGCAGAGCCATCGAAGCACCCTGTCCTTCTGCCATATTATCAAAATGTATGCCACGGTCTTCTCCGCCGACCCACGTACCACATACGAGCGAAGGCGTGAAGCACATGAACCATCCGTCGGAGTTATTGTTCGTCGTACCTGTTTTTCCGCCCATAGGTGCGGTGATGCCGTATTTGAAGCGGGTGCGGACACCGGTGCCGTGGTCGAGTACGGCGCGCAGCATATAAATCATCTTATAGGCGGTTGTCTCGCTGATGATCTCGTGCGTCTGCGGGGTGAAAGTACCGATGACATTACCGTTGTTGTCCTCGATACGGGTGACGTAGAGCGGTTCGGTTCGGATACCCTTGTTGGCAAAAGTGGTGTAGGCATCGACCATCTCCTCGACGCTCACCTCGCACGGACCGAGACAGAGCGAGACGACCGGATCGAGTTGACCCTGGATTCCGAAGGACTGCATCATCTTCACCAGTTGCTCGGGCGTGAAGAGGGTCATCAGGTAGGCCGCCATCCAGTTGGACGACTCTTTGAGTCCCCAGGTGAGGGAGACGGTGTCGCCCCAGTATTTCTCGTGGGTGTCGCGCGGCGCCCAGCGGTCGCCGTTCGGGAGGATGACGACGACGGAGTCATAGACCCAGGTCTCGCAGGGCCACATACCTTCGTCCATTGCGAGCGTGTAGAGGTAGGGCTTGACGGTCGAACCCACCTGGCGCTTGCCTTTGGTACACATGTCGTATTGGAAATGTGTGAAGTTCGGTCCGCCGACATAGGCCTTCACATGGCCGGTGTGCGGGTCGATGGACATGAATCCGCAGCGCAGATAACTCTTGAGCCACTTGATGGAGTCGTAGGGCGAGAGGGTGGTATCGACCAGTCCGCGGTCATAGGTAAAGACCTGCATCTCCCGCGGCGTCATAAAGGCTTTGGTGATGGAGTCGGAACTGCAGCCGGCACTGCGCATCCGCCGATAGCGGTCGGTTTGGCGCATGGAGCGGTTCATGATACCATCCACCTCCTCTTGCGTGAGTTGCTTGGAGAAAGGCGCGTTCTTCTTGCGTCTGAGTTCGCGGAAGAACGATTTCTGCTGTTCCTGCATGTGCTCGCTCACTGCCTCTTCGGCATAGCGCTGCATTCGCGAGTCGATAGTGGTGTAGATCTTCAGTCCGTCCTGGTAGATATCGTATTTGGATCCATCGGCTTTCTTGTTCTTCTCGCAAAAACCGTACAGCGGATTCGTATCCCACTGCTGTCTGTCCAATTGATATTGCGCTTTGTTCCACTCGGGATAATTGCCCTCTTTCGGTTCTTTGGCCGTCAGCGTAACACGCAGATACTCACGCAGATAGGGCGCGATACCTTGCTTATGATCGACCGAACTGTAGCGGATCTCGAGGGGTATGGCCGCCACCGAGTCGCGCGTCGCTGCGTCGATATATCCGTATTTCTCCATTTGGCTGAGCACGGTGTTGCGACGGCCCGTCGCACGCTCGGGATGGCGCACAGGGTTATAGAGCGAAGGGTTCTTACACATGCCGACTAACATCGCCGCTTCTTCGAGTTTGAGGTCCTTCGGCGTAGTGGAGAAATAGACCTGCGAGGCCGATTGAATGCCTACGGCATTATAGAGGAAGTCGAACTGGTTGAGGTACATCAGAAGAATTTCGTCCTTGGAGTAGAGCCGCTCCAGTTTGGTAGCGATGACCCATTCGATCGGTTTCTGCATGGCGCGCTCGAGGATATTGTTGGCGCGCGGCGACCATAGCTGCTTCGCTAACTGCTGGGTGAGGGTACTACCGCCACCGGCGCGACCGAGTTTGAGAATCGCGCGGAACATGGACTTGAAATCCACGCCGGTGTGCTCGTAGAAACGCACGTCTTCGGTCGCGATCAGCGCATCAATCAGGTCCTGCGAGAGGTCGGTGTATTGCACGCCGATACGGTTCTCATAGCGGTAATAGCGCCCGAGCGATTGCATATCCGACGAGATGATCTCGCTGGCGAAGGTGTTCTTCGGGTTCTGCAGTTCTTCCAGCGGCGGCAGGTAGCCCAACGCACCTCGCGTGATGAGCCACATGACGAGGAAGACGATTAGGATGCCTCCGAAGAAAAGGCCCCAGAACCAGAGTAAGAACGGTTTATACCATGTTTTTGTATTCATATCATCAAATCTTCAATTATCCTGTTTAATATATGGATGCCGCTTTGCGTAGCGACGATGTCTCCTTCGGGTGTCTCGCGCAACAGACCGTCCGCTATATACGGGCTGAGCTCCGCTTGTATCGCTGCGCGGGGCACGCCTCTGTTCGTACGAAGGCCAAGCATGATGCGCTCGTTGTAGAGGTCTTTGTCCGTCAGTGTCTCGCTCTCGCGTATCAGGTTGCCGTCCCGGATGCCGCGGAGGTAGGCGTCCAAGTCGTCGGGGTTCCAACTACGGATGCGACCTATGTAACTGTGTGCACCGGCGCCGATACCTATATACGGTGTGCCGTCCCAATAACGGCTGTTATGCTTGGCTTCGAAGCCCGGCAGCGCAAAATTGCTTACCTCATAATGCACGAATCCGGCATTCTTCAACCGCTCGCATAAGTCGTCATACATCGCGTTCTCCGTGTCTTCGTCAACGGGCGTCAGTTCGCCCTTATCGCGCATGCGTGTCAGCGCCGTGCCGTCTTCGTACATCAGCCCGTAGCACGATATATGCTGTATGTTTAGCCGCAAAGCCGTCTCTATGTCCGCTCTCCACTGTTCCATCGTCTGTGCCGGCAGGGCGTACATCAGGTCGATGGAGAGGTTGTTGAAGCCTGCTTCCTGCGCCCGGTGCACGGTGTCGATCGCTTGGGCGGCGGTATGTCGGCGGCCGATGCGTTGTAAGGTGTGGTCTTCGAACGACTGCACACCGATGGACAGACGGTCGATGCCCGCTTTTTTCAAGGCTCGCAGGTATTCCGGCGTCGCATCGCCGGGGTTGAGTTCCATCGTGATCTCTTCGGCATCGTTCGTGCCAACGGCCTCCATTAAACGCTGTATGTCTTGCGGTTCCAACGTACTGGGTGTTCCTCCGCCGAGGTAAATCGTACGAATGGGTTCGCCGGTTTCGTGTTTGCGCGCCTGTATCTCCGCCAACAAGGCTTCCATGTATTCCGCTCGCCGCTCCAAAAGGGTGGTGGAGAAGAAGTCGCAGTACAGGCAGCGCTTCTTGCAAAACGGAATATGGATGTACAGGCCTGCCATCAGTCTTTCTTCCAGAATGTCGTTCCGACCAATTCGTCCGGCAGGTACTGCTGTTCGGTCCAATGTCCCGGATAGTCGTGCGGGTACTTATAGCCGTCGGCGTAGCCGAGTTCTTTCATCAGGCTGGTCGGAGCATTGCGGAGGTGTAAGGGCACAGGTAGGTTGCCCGTCTCACGCACTTTCGCCAAGGCCGCGTCGATCGCCAGGTAGGCCGAGTTGTCTTTCTTGCAGGTCGCCAAGTAGATGGTGGTTTCCGCCAAGGGAATTCGCCCTTCCGGCCAACCGATTTTATTGACCACATCGAAGCAGGTGTTGGCCAACAACATAGCGTTAGGGTTGGCCAGACCGATATCTTCGCTCGCCAAGATGACTAGTCGCCGCGCGATGAATTTCGGGTCCTCTCCGCCCTCAATCATGCGTGCCAGCCAATAGATGGCGGCTTGCGGGTCACTGCCGCGCACCGACTTGATGAAAGCTGAGATGATATCGTAGTGCATCTCCCCGTCCTTGTCATAGGCGACGGGGTTCTGCTGCAACTGCTTGGTGACCGTCTCATTATCAATGATTCTCGCACCGCTGTTGCTTACCAACTCGATGATGTTGAGTAGTTTGCGCGCATCGCCGCCGCTGTAGCGCAGCAGGGCCTCGGTGTCCTTTATCTCCAGATTCAACGACCGGATATATTCGTCTTTGGTCAGCACGCGGTTCAGCAGTTCCATCAGATCGTCTTTGTCCAGCGATTTGAGTACATATACCTGACAGCGGCTGAGCAGGGGAGTGATGACCTCAAACGAAGGGTTCTCGGTGGTCGCGCCGATGAGGGTGATGGTACCTTCTTCGACGGCGCCTAACAGGCTGTCCTGCTGACTCTTGCTGAAACGATGGATCTCATCGATGAAGAGGATCGGACTGCGGCTGTCGGCGGGTGCAAAAAGACCGGCATTGAGACTCGCGTTGCGTTTTGCCTTGTCGATCACATCCCTTACTTCCTTCACCCCGCTCGTCACGGCACTCAGCGTATAGAACGGCCGCTGGAGCTGGTGGGCAATGATGCGCGCGAGGGTGGTCTTACCGACTCCCGGAGGACCCCACAAGATAAAACTGGCGATATTGCCGCTCTCGATCATCCGGCGGAGAATCGCTCCTTCGCCCACCAGGTGTTTCTGACCTATGTACTCGTCCAAAGTCTTTGGACGCATGCGTTCTGCTAATGGCAACATAATAATTCCTTTGCTGTTTTCAAGGCGGCCTCTGTGACATTCTTTCCGCTAAGCATCGACGCGATCTCGTTCACTCGTTCGGATTCATTCAAGAGGCTGATATGCGTCTCGGTGCGCTTGTCCGTATCGGCCTTATAGACCTTGTAATGGGTTTGGCCCAGTGCCGCTATCTGCGGCAGGTGGGTGATGGCAATGATCTGGCGGGTCTTCGCCATGTCTCGCATGATGGTCGCCATTTGTGTCGCTATCTCACCGCTCACACCCGTGTCTATCTCATCGAAGATGATGGTCGGCAAGCCTTTGGTGCTGGCGATGAGCGCTTTTACGCATAGCATCAACCGGCTTATCTCACCGCCCGAAGCCACTTCGCTCACATTGCGCAGACTCTGGTTGAGGTTCGCGGCAAAGAGTATCTGGACCTCGTCGCACCCGCTCGGCGTAAAGTCGGCGGTGGGCAACACAGGTATCTCCACTTTGGCATGCGCCACACCCAGACGCGTCAGTCCCTTTACGAGCCGCTCGCATATCTGCGGCACGACGGCCTTGCGACTCTGGGTCAGCGTCTCCGCCGCTTTGGTGAGCGCTGCGCGCTTAGCCGCTACCTCTTTCTCTGCCTGCGATATATCAAAATCAAAACTGTCTAAGCGGTTGACTTGTTCCGCCAACTCATCGCGCAGCGCGATCAGTTCCTCGATCTTCTCCGCACTGAACTTATGCAGCAGGCTGTTCAGGCTGTCCATGCGCTCTTCAACCCAATTGAGCCGCTGCGGGTCCATCTCCACGCGATTCGCCATCCGCTCCGCTTCATCCGCTATATCCTGCAACTCGATGCGGGCGCTGTCGAGCCGTTCCTGCAGTTCCGGCGCGGCTTCATCTAAGCGGCAGGCACGGATAGCGTCCAGCGCACTGCCTTGCTCGCCGTTGAGTGCTGCTACCGCCGTCTCCAGCGCCATGCGGATCTCTTCGGCATGACTCAGGCGGTACTGCTCTTGCTCCAGTTCTTCTAATTCACCCGCCTGCAGATTGGCTTCATCCAGAAGCTTGTAGCGGTACTGAATATAATCCGCGTCCTGCTGGCTCTTCTTGGCCAGGTCCTGCAATTTGCGCAGCGCCTCTACGGCCGCAACATACGCCTCATAGTGCGCATTGTAGTCCGCCCGTAGGGCATCGTTCTGCGCGATTGCATCCAAGACCTCCAGTTGAAAATCCGCGTTCTCAATCAGCAAGTTGGCGTGCTGCGAGTGGATGTCAATCAGTTTGTTAGCTAAGACCTTCAACTCCTGCAGCGTCACCACACTATCGTCCACGAACGAACGACTCTTGCCGGAAGCGTATAACTCGCGGCGGATGATGCCTTCATCAAATTCCGCCTCGATGATACACTTGTCCTCGCCGTCGGTGATGGCTTTGCTGTCCGCGCGGGCACCGAGCACCAAGGCCAGGGCACCGAGGATGATACTCTTTCCGGCACCCGTCTCACCCGTCATCACCGAGAAGCCGGCTCCGAAGTCGATATCCAGGTGGCTGATCAGCGCGTAGTTCTGTATGTGTAAATGCTTTAGCATTCCCTAATTCTCTAATTCACTAATTCACTCATTCATTAATCCGGTCGTAGGTGTTGACGCGGGTCGGGTCGATGTCCGTCAAGATCTCATACACCGCCTTCTTCTCTTTGTCCGTTCCCTTGCTGAAGATATCCACCAACTCATCGGCTTTGGCGTCGAGGAAAGTGTTGATGACATAGGTCGCGGGGCGCGAGCGATACGCCTCTTTGAGCACAGGCATGCCTTCGGCGATGCGACCGCGGGCATTGGCGACGTTATTGCTCATCTCGTCCAGACCAAGGCGGTGGTACTCATAATAGAAATTGCGATATTTCTTAAATGCATCGTCCACCAGATTATGAATCAGCGCATAGCGGTTGCGGTTGCTCTCGAACGCCAACCAGCCTGTCTGCTCATGTCCGTCCATCGAAGCGGTCTGACATACATCGGCGATCTGCTCGCATTGCAGGAAGAACGGCGTACCTCCGAGGCGCTGGAAACTGTCCTGATCATGGCCGATGATGAGGTAGCAATAGTACGCGAGCATTGCCGTGAGGTTTGTGGTGAACTGGTTCTGCTGCCAATCCAAGCGGTCGAACTCCTTGTAGGAGAAGTTAAACGCACCGTCTTTGAAGTTCAAGATAGGCGTCGTGTAGGTGGTGCCATACACCGGCCGGCGGCTCTGAAGCGTCATTTCACAAGTGTACATCTCACCCGCAACCTGCTTTACCACGATCAGCATGCTGCACTCGATCTTCTCGTTGTCCGCGTATGTCATGTTCGTCCAGCGGTTCTGGTTCATATACTCCTCGATACCCGCCTTCAGCGTCTCATACACCTGTTTGTTCGTACCTTCAATCATTTCCGAATTGATGGTCACGGTACAGTTGATCTCTTGTGCTCGCGCTATACCTACGGCACAGAGCATCAACGCTATGTATAAAATCTTTCTCATTTCGAAATGGAGATAATATTTCCTGTCTTCTCGCTAAATACAATCTTCGGTAACTCTTTGCCGGTGAACAGGCTCTTGGGCAAGGGGATGTCGATACCTAACTGCGCCACCGGAATGGTGCGCTCGCCCAACAGCCGACCATGGTAGATAATACGCACGATGGCACTTCCCGGCAGGTTATACGAGATCTGCGAAAGGGCTTCGCCTTTCTTGGAGTTCTTGTCTGTGCGGGGAATGGTGTATTCCTGAGCCCGGTGACCGACGAAGATTGTAATCGAATCCGCATCGACATTGTCTTTGTCGGTAAATCCGTTCTCCTCCGAGAAATACAAAAAATCCTTCTGACTCGCACGAACCATGTGATTGTCGTGGGTGATATGAACCCACATAATGCGCTTATGCTCGGTAGTCACACTGCGCTTTCCGACAAACA
>JAEEGL012307249.1_pt1 | contig 27486 bp, 44 predicted proteins | sample 9134231 | NCBI WGS metagenome assembly JAEEGL01 (sample SAMN16246548, study PRJNA631951) | gut metagenome | biome: gut microbiome; feature: rumen; material: fiber-attached | host: Bos | place: Iran: Karaj | collected 2018-10
CATGGCTCGGCTCCACAGAGAGCCGGACCCCGCCCTAGCCGGACCCGACCTTTCCTTAACCGGACCTTAACCGGACCTTAACCGGACCTTAACCGGACCTTAACCGGACCTTAACCGGACCTTAACCGGACCCCGCTGGGACCTTGCCCGAACCGGACCCGACCCTGTCCGGTTCCTGTGAGCCGGACCCGAACCGGTCCCTGTATGGACCCTGTCCGGTTCTGGTGATTAACAGTATTATATATAGGGATTAACAGTATTTACTATCCGGTTGCACTATAATCTTGCCCTAGTTATGCCCTAGTTATGCCCTAGTCCGGTTCTCCTATAGTTATTATATAGGGGGATAATCAAGGGAACAGGCCCGGGATCACCCCTGTGGATAACTCTGTGGATACTGTGGATAACTCTTTAAAAGGTTTGATGTTTTCCTATGTAGCATTTTTAATCTTTTTGCTTAAAAAATAAGGATAATTTTGGTACCCTAAAAACTGTGGATAACTTGTTAAAACGGACCTGGACTTGGTGAGAATCGGACCGGGACGGGGTGGGGTACAGGGAAAGGTACCCCTATATACAGTAAAGGTACAGGGATTTTACTATATATACCCCCATCCAGCGGTCTTTTTTATGTTCAGGAGGTCCAGATTATGGACTTAAATTCAAAATACCTAGGTAAATTCAGCGCAAACCCGGGGTTAAGTACGGAATCGGACCGGTCCGGTTCTGGTGATAGCAAAAAGGGACAGGCCGGTCCGGCTTAAAGCATGGCTGTAAGGCACCAAAAGGGCGCAATACGGGCGCGGATTGAGCGGTATAGGCTTGCTGGAGCAAAAGCGGGCCTAGGTTTTATTTTGGTGTTTGTACACATACAAACGGGGTCTGAACCGGACAGGACCGGTTCTGGGCACCAAAACGTGCCGGGAAATGGGCATCCATACCTAATAGCTCAGCAAGGTTGCCAGTTCCAGGAGTGAATAGAGCTCCAGATCTTCCAGGGAAACGGGGAAGATATCTCCGGACATGCCCCCTCTTACAATAAGGGTATGGCTATCCGGGGTGTATCCAAGGATTACCACGTCTTCCGGATTATCCGGGTCCGAGAAATGGAATGCCAGGTTGTTATCCAGGATCTGGTCAAGCAGGTCTTCATCGGCTTCCAAGGTATCCTGGGAGTCGGGCAGGTCCAGCTTCAAGAGCTTGGTGTGGATAAAATCCCGGAGCTTGTCGGAAGCGGACGGGTCCTTAATAAAAGTAAGTACTTTAGCAACGGTTGGGATGTTCATAACGGCACCTCCTATTCATATTTTTTACAGATTGGGTAGACCATGCACTCTTCAAAGTTATGGTCCGTAACTTCTTGGATGTATGCGATCAGGGTATCTATGTCCCTGCGCATTTCCTGTGCTGTAGGTTTACGTTTGCGAGTCATAACGGCCTCCTTACGGTATATAATAGAAATGGTCCGCTTCAAAAAGACAGAATCCTGGCTTTGCGTGAGCGGTGTTAGGGATTTACTTTGCCAGCTATGGGTGAGTCTGGGATGTGGGTCGCAGGGTGGGTCTCCAATGCCCTTAGCAGGGTCTGGGAGATGTCCCTCATTGAGCCACTGTCCGGTCTTCCCGTATGGGAAATCCCTACGTGTGCAGTTGTCATGGGCAGGACCAACAGCCGGTCTTTGATGAGGTAGAGATTGGGCCGGTCCGGTCCCAGTTGGGGATTGGATACCCCTATCTCCACAAAGGGAGTTGGGATGTTGAGAACCGCACTCATCAGTACCATGTACCCGGGTTCGTTACCGCGCCCTATGACAAACTGATGTATCTTATCTTCATGATGTACATTGTCCCGGATGGTCCACCCCGTGAACGGGATGCCATGCCGAAGATGTACCATTAGGTCTTTCGCAATCGTTGGTGCTACCGTAGTAATTCGGTAGGAGAGCCGTAAGAGGAACTCGGCCCAGACACCTTGGATGAGAAGACGGGCCCCGGCAGGATTGGTAATCACCAGCTCGGGACCGGCTGTATTTTCCAGTTTAAGGATATCCCCTTGGGGGTACCTATCAATGTTCACTATTTCACCTTGCATACAACACCCCCTTTACCAACCGGATTGAGTCTGGCGTAGGCTCTGTAGAGTACGTCAAACACGTTGGTCTTGGCTTGGTGGTGGTGTGCATCGGACCAGGATTTGAACCTGGGTAAGGCCTTGGTGAGTACCATAGAATCCGTTTCGGCTTCCAGGAACACAACTTTGTTCTTATAGGCCCATGCTTCCATACCGCAAGCATACGTATCCGGGCTTTTGCACATCTCAAGCCCTTTGCGGAACCGGAAGATGACCAGGTCAAGGTCCAGGAAGATAACCACATTTACCATGTAGGGGTATCTTTCCTGCGAGATAACCCCTGCACGTTGGGTATCTATAAAGACACGGATGACTTTATGTCCGTGCATCATACCTACCGTACACCAGTAGTGGCCGGCCTTGAGGATACGGACCGCTTCCGGTAACTGGTCTCGGGAGTACAAGTAACCCTTGGCCAGTATATTGTGCAGGTACTTAATGGGTTCATCCGTGGCAAACCGTCCGCCATAGCCCGTAGGTGAGGCGCACAGTGCGAAAAACCGCCTTCGAATGGTAATAAGCTTTTTCATACTTTCCCTCCTTTGGCAGGGGAATTTATTTAAATAGGTGATAGTTCAACCGCATGAACGTAGAGGACTCCACCGGCCGCATGTAGTTCGGGGCCTCGAACTGCGAGGCGTAGATCTTTGACATGGGATTGGATGTGTCCTGATAGTGTTGCAGTAGAACCATAATATCTGCTTTCTCCCCTTTGATTTTGGCAGCCATGTACTTATCTAATACATAGCATAATTGGAAGCTGGAGGTAAAGAAGAACCGTTCCTTGTACTTTACCAAACAGACATCAAAGTGCTTGTATATGATAAGGTCTAGGTTGGGGAAGAACCAGATTGCTTGCGCAGAATCATAGGTGAGGTACTTGGGTGAATACTGCAGGGAGTACTGCCTGCCGAGTGCCTTAATGGTAGGCGGAGTACGGAACTCCTGTAGTCCGCAAAAATACCCCATGAGACTGCGGTGAAAGAACCGGAAGGCCCTGCGTTGTAAAGGGAGTACCCCACGATTGTATATCAGGTTACTCTGCAATACATAGCCCTGTATAAACGGGAGGTGCTTTAAGAACCCAAAGAACGTAGGGTCGACCTTGGTATAATAAGACGCATAGACGAACTGGGACCGGGTCGTTTCTTGCAAGTAGAGCGTACGGTGTATCTCATGCACTTTCGGGTCCGGTTCTTGCAGTATCTCTTTGCTCGTCCCTTTGGCCTTACGGATTAAGTCGGGTAGACGTTTTATAACCAGTTTCATAACCCACCTCCTGTATTATATATGTGAGTCCACTATAACTAAATAAGTACATTTGCCCGGCATCGCACCAAAACCTTCCAGGTCGCTGACGGCATCCTCACTTAAAGCAGGGATATCATTGGGTCCGTTATAATGGACGAGTTCCTCCTGTGAAACCCGGAACTCCTTGGCCATGCGTTCCAGGGTACAGATGAAGGATAACCCATCGCTGTCCCAGCGGAACTCCGTGACCGTTTTATGCAGTAGGTTGTTACGTACATCCAGCACACCTACTACCGTTGAATAGTCCACACCGAGTTCTTCCTGATTGGTATCGTAGGTCTCATCAAGGTACTGATTGACGAGGCTCTCCGCCTCCCGGGCGGTCTCGGTGCCGACTCTATAGATGTGTAATACGTGCATAACACACCTCCTTACCCCTTAAACTTAACGGCTTCGTAGGGGTCCTCAAACCCTTCCGCATACGGATAGAGGATGACACCGGCAACGTCTTCATTGTCATCCAAAGCCGGGCAGAGGGTATCATTGGGATGGGTGGTTCCGAAAGAGTTCCCTTCCGTGTCCACCGAAAGTACGACCGGCACGTCTCCGTGCTGTTTCTTGAACCGCTCGAGTTCGGCAATTAGTTGTGAAATAGTCATACGGCCCTCCTTAATGATAGAGTTCTTCCAGCGACTCCAGGATGTAGAACCCTAACTTGGTCTTTTGAACGTACCGTTTGGCTTTAATGAAACGGTCCGTGTCTTCATCTCCGGAGTTAAACCCTTCATCCAAATCCAGCATTGCATCGGTTAGTTTCTCCAGGTTAATCTCCGGGTAGTCATCTGCGGCCCGCATGAGGATGTCCAACATAATCTCCAACAGCGGGGTATCATTGGTGGGTAAGTGTCCTAACATACCCGATACTTCTTTACGGGTAAGGGCCCGTTTCCCTTGTTTGTTTGCCATAAGTCCCTCCCTAGTCAATCACTTCATAGTCGTCTTCATTGGGGATGACGGCCAGTCCGCCCCAGGTTCCGTGTAGTTGACCCATGTCATCTACGAACGTAACGGTACCTTCTCTTCCGCTGTAGCCCGGTTCACCGGACATATCTATAATGCGGATTTTTTTACCAACCAGTTTACTGTTTGCCATACTATTTCCTCCTATTCATCGGGGTCTATTTCCACGTAGAAGAACACAATGTGTGTGGGCTTATCCGTGGGTGTTAAGTGTGGGTCGGTAATAATCGCAAAGGACCCTTCCGTATCCCACCAGTCATCGGCATGGAAGTCATCATATGGTACCTGTGCCTTAAATGACTTGGCATGGCCGAGTTCATCCTTCCAGGACATGTACATATCCATGGCATGGTTGAGGTCATGGCTTATCTCGTTAAGGTTCCCCTTACCGCCACGAACCATAGTTAATAGTTGCCGTGACTTGGTATTTATAGTTACCAGTTCACGGACCATTTCCCTGCGGATATCCTCTTTCTTATGATGCAGGGATTCGACCGTGTCCTCGAGTGCTTTAAGGGTACCCAGATACTTAATCTTTTCTTGGCGCCCCTGGAGGATACGGATTGCATCCTCCTCATCCCGTACAAAACCCTCGTTACTAAACTCCATAAGTCCGGTCTTAAGGTTGAGGATACCGAAACTCTCGGCACTAATCGGACGTCCGCTCTCATCCTCCAGTACTTCCAGAGCGAGGTCTTCAATAGCGTCTGGGATGTAATTAGGGTCCGCTTGAACACGGACCCCAACTACATTCTGCAGAACAGCGGGTGGTATTATGTTATGTAGCTTGCCCATAAGTCCCTCCTCAATGTTCCCGGAATGCCACACTAGAGCATCCGCGTGTATAACAGTGACTGCACTTCTTACAGGACCCGGGGCATAAGAAGTATCCCTTGGGCGCCTTGTCTGCGTGCCGGTCAATGACCACCGCCTTGCGACGAATGGTATTGGATGCGAGCATGCAGGGTGGAGTGGTTGGGTCCACCGAAGCGAACAGTATCACATTGCGAAGTCGCTTGAACTTGGAGAAGTCTAAATGCAAGGACTTCGTGTAGGCCGTGAACGTAATGTCCGGGCAGGCCTTGGCAATGGTTACCCACTTGTCCAGGTAGGCCTGGTTATAGAAGTCACCGGACTCATGTATACGCACAGCCCTAACAACCCGCAACCGCTTGAGCTGATTTATAATCATCTCGGGGAAGTCCGGCCGCAGGCTTAAGAGGAAGTTGTGTTTACGGAACGGCAGTACCTGCTTACGGAACCGCTCTGCCTTAAATGCGTAGCAGTACTTCTTGCACATCGCAGTCGCACCCGGGCAGGTAGAACCGTGCGGTAAGTTCCATATAGCAACGTCCCTTGGTAGTTTATGGTTACCTTTACTTAGTAACATAGAACCTCCTTACTTAAGATGTAGTTCCCCATAACCTATTACGTCGTACGTCAGTTGGGAATAATCCAAGGTGTTCTTGAATGTATCCTGGGAGTAGTTACGGTTAATAAACGTCCGCAAACTACTCTGTATAACGGGCATACAGTCGCCACCCGTCACATGTATATTATTAAAGAGGTCGTTCTGAACCAGGTTACGGTCCGTACAAGTGGCCCGTTTCCAGGTATCATACGGCGTGACACCTACAATATACCTACGGCGGCGGATATGCTCATAGTAAAACGAGCTACACTCGACTATATTATGTTTGTCCATTAGAATCTCAATAATCCCGTCCGACTCCCCACAATGAATAAGAGCCCCATATTTAGGGGCTCCGGGTCGACTGGATGGGAAGGGTAGTGCAATGGAATATATCACGAGCGGTTTCTTAATGCGCCGTCCGGGTTGTCTGGGACACTCCAGCCGAAGAACAGGTAGTTTCATCCCCACACATTTAGGTAGGAAATTACGTAACCGTGCAAGCCGGACTCGGTCCGCTTCACCCAGACACCAGTACTTCGTTCGGTCGGTCGCCATTTCTAGTAACTCCCCTATGTAGAACTTCACCTGACCGTGGCCATATTCTACGGTTATAGGGAGTGTTTTATTGGAGAATGATTTCATAAATACCTCCTTCGGGCAGTCTCGGTGCCCAGTCCCCGGCATTCCCACCAAAGATTACATTGGTTAAGGACGTGAGGTCCGACAATGCGTTGTCGTGCGAGAACTCCAGCCGGTCCGATTCGGATGTAACCCATGCTGTGAATATAGTAATAGGGGCAAACGGATTGGTTAGGGTATCCACTCTAAATACCTGCATAGCCAGTCCGGCCTGCTCCTGTTGAGCACTGTGAGCAAACACCAACCGGAAACTCAAGTCCTCACTAACGGGTTGTGCGAACATAATACAACTACACAAGGACCCTTCCGGGCTCATACATTGTACGGGTAGCGCGGATTTCCCGTTGAGAGAGTATACCAGTTTCTGTAGATAGAATAGGTACTCCCGCTTAAATCCACCCCCATAAATAAAGGAGCGGATATTGGACATAACTTTCCGGTTCACAAAGAGCTTTCTGTCCGCTATGTTAATACTGAAGTGTAGGGACTTGAACTCTTGGAACGTAGTATAGGTCTCAATAGAGACATCTTTGTTGATACGTTTAATCATAATCCCCTCCTTTAGATACGGACCGGGCCCGGCCGGGGCGGCCGCCTTATGGGGCAACCACCTACCAGGTCACGGTCTCTTATTACGGTCTATGGAAAAACGTCTTATTTAATAGGGTCTGGTGGATACAGCCGTAAAGCGTGCGAAGCACGTAGGCTGTATCCTCTAGCACTACAATACTTGCCGTGCAAGTATTGAGTGCGAAGCATGTTAAAAATCGTTGTTGTCGTCAAACAAACCTATCGTACTTTTTTTACGAGCCGGTCGTTTGGCGAGTACAAAAAAGTAAGGTAGTGATGAGTACTTTTTTGGAAAAAAAGTACTGGTCACTACCGTTAATTAAATGGCCCGTCGTTTTAGAGGGCAGAGTCCCCCCACAAAACATGATACGGGTGAGTACCGGGTCCGGTTGTAAGTAGCACTTCTAACGAAGTACTACTTACGGAGTACATTTCACCGTACTGCGTACGGACCGCACCGCCGCAGGCGGGACGGAACGACGCAACCGAAGCCCTTCGGGAACTTCGGTTAACCCGCCTGCTTCAAGGCGGTGCTTGAAATGTACTCGGTCTATGAAAAATGGCTGATATATTGTAAAATATATTAGACCGAAACCAACAGACCAACGGCTACAACCAAGACCTGTAGTTTGCAAATGCAAACCCACGAGCCTCGTTCGTGGATGTACGTTATCACTAATCCACATCACTCCGTTCATGGTACATTTTTTGGAGACAAAAGTCAAGAGGGGGCACGTTGTTCAGACGTACCCCTTCTTTGGAATACTACTCCTTTGGGGCATATCCCTGTCCGGTTAGTATCCGTTCGGTATCCAGTAAATAACTTTGCTGGTCCCCTTTTTTATCTACAAAGTCAATCAGTATGCAGTTATCGGCCGGGAAGTAACCAACAGCCGTGCGTAAGGCAAGCTTCTCGTCTTTATACACGACCTTGACATCCTTGTCTTTAAGTACTACGCACCGTAACTGCAGTAGTGACTCCGTAGATATCTGTTCATAGACCACCGGTACGTTCTGTTTTAGCTTTTCCAACCAGTAGCCAAACGAGTTCGTGGTATACATAGTTACCTCCTTAATAGTGATGGGCCCGTTTGATGTTCTCGGGGAGGCTGAAGTCCGGATTGGTCCGGATGAACACCACTTCCTCCGGGGCCTCACAACTAATATGACTCGTATGTACATCATATATGAGGGTGTTTTCCGGTGAGAAGTTCGGTTCCTCACTATCCTTGAAACTGTCCGGGAAGTAGATACGACGTTCGGATGCGATATAGTCCGACTCAATCCAGCGGTTCCCTACGCAGGAATGATAGCTTCTATACTCTTGAGCCTCCTTACGCGCCTTTGCTTCCTTGATTTTACAGATGGCCTCGGGCAGGTGTCTCTGACACTCAATGTTATTGGACACCACCGTGGACTTAATGTACTTGGACAGTTTCGGCCATCCGGCTACAGTCTCGGCCCAGCGGTTGTAGTTCCCGCGCCATCCGTACTCACTGCGGTCCCCATTATACCCTATGGTAACACGAGGTTTAAGGATTTCCCCAACCGTTTTCGGTGCAAGGGTTCCATCAGCGGTACAATAGTTGTAGAACTCTGTCTTACTGTAGAGGTTCTTACGGGTGATACCTATCTCTACATAGTACCCACCATCCCCAAAGATATCCACGTGTATCCCACCACCGCTGGATACAATGAAGTCCTTACTACAAAGACAGCGTCCGGTATAGGGCGAGTCCGGTTCCTCATTGAGTATCTTGGACATCTCATAATCCAAGTTACCATAGCCATAGTAGCGGCTGTTCTTGGACAGGTTCGGGTCAATGAGGACACGCCTGTACGCCTGTTGTAACAAGAACAGGTGTTTAGGTTCTTTTACTATTTTCATTGCGGCTAGTAAAAGGTTCTTGAAAGTTGGTAATAGTTTTTCCATACTGGCACCTCCTATAGTAGTGTACGGAAATTATAGTGGCTAAAGACAAAGTCAGTGTCCAAGCTGAGGACATTGTCTGGAGACTCGTTGTCGGTATACCCGGCCAGTTCAAAGTTAACTTTGTCTGCCCAGGAACCTACTTCAATATCCAGATTATATCGACGCTTGGCGAAAGCTTTTGCCTCATCGTTGGTTAACCACCGTCTCTCTACCCGCAAGGGGTAAAGGTATTTCTTAAGTTGCGGCCATCCAATCCGGACCGGTGTTACGTGCTCGGTATACCCATACACCCGAACATAGGGTTTATAGATAACCGAACCACGGCCGACATTGACCCGTTTATTGGTAGACCCCACTTCTACTCCCATGCTTTGAAGCTGTATGTAGTGCCCACGCATAACCCAATAGAGGGAACTACGATGTAGCAGTTCCTTCTCGGTTAAGTAGGGGTACTGATGCGACTTTAGCAGGGATGCAGCGGGTTGACGCTTTAAGTAGATAGCCTGTACTAATTGTGTACGAATAACCGGGTCCTTTGTACATTTAATAGCTGCCCAAAGGATATTGGTTACCGTACAGGGTAGCCTGTTTATTGTCCTACGCATAAACCACCTCCTTGGTCCGCACCTAGATTCTTTTCAATATAGATGTAGTCCTTTTCAATGTCGAGTATACGGGTATGTGATTGTTCATTGTCCGTAAACCGCATTAACGTAACACATTGGTAGTCCTGTCCGGTCTTGGGAACAAACCCACGTTTAATCAAGGCCGTTCCGTCCGGTCCGTCCAAGTGTACCAACTTACGTTCGACACGCAGAGGCAATACTTTTTTCCCTTCCCAAAAGTAGTTCCAAGTATATTCTACCGTGTGGCAGTGATATACTTCTATGCGTGGAAAGCAAACATAGATACCGTCTACAACTTTACGGTGTTGGTTGTCCGTTTGTACGGCCCAGTCACCGTTCTCATAGAGCATATAGTGCATAGAGAACAACGATAACACCTGCTCAATGCTCGGGCCTTGCGGTTGTGTAATACCTGGCACGCACATCTGAACGTGATACAACTTGGCCGTATTATAGTGCGCAATGGCTCTGGACAACAGCCATCCAACCATCGGATGCGTTGTCGAATTCTTTTTAAATCGTTGGATGACGCTATGATACGCGTCGTACAACACCAACTGAATCGTTCCGGGCTCTCTGTTCATAACGCCTCCATAAAGAACTCCCCCGCGCCTTGTGACGCAGGGGAGTTTTGTGATCGAGTGGAATCTTATTTATCCACCATGACCGCAGCATTCTCGGGGAACTCACAGTCCTCAAAGGCTCTTGGGAACTTGGCCTTAATGGCTTTAATGGTTTCCAAGGCGGCTTCATCTTCAATACCGAATCTGCCTTTGTTGGAGTAGTAAGGTCTACCGGGAGTTACGGTCCGGAAATCCTTCCCTTCAATAACCGATCCGTCCGGGAATAATCGGTACGTTTTATCATCCTTCGTAAACTCCATACCGAACTCTTCCAAGACTTTATCCTTGAACTCCGCACTCAAGTTATCGTTGTTAAGGATTTGGTTAAAGGACATCATATGGATGTACTTATGGATGAACTCAATGGTCAGTTCTTTCATGTAGCAAAGCGAGATCCTCCACAATGCTGCGTTGTAAAAGAACGGACGTTTATCAAGTTCTTCCATGGTTAAAGCCGGGGCTACTCCGGTATCAATATCTGCTACATTGATACCGCAACAGTTGGCTTTGAACCAAGTAGCTAACCCATTGGGTTGTCCGTAGAAGTTCTTATCTTGTAAGATGATATCGTCATTACCACCGACGAAATCCGAGAACCTCCAGTGCTTACGCACAAACTCCGGGGTGATGTGTTGGATCTCCCAAGCCGCCGCTAAGTACAACGGGAAGGCATCAAAGTAAATGGAGTTCTTATACTTATCTAAGAACTTCATACTTAAGATGAGCCCCGTGTCTTTAAGGGTCGGACTGGAGCGATCGGACAACAACTCCGCCCATTGTTTGGGTAAGATAAAGTTGGACATACCGTCCAACATCTGCTCGCTAGCAGTCTTGACATCAATTTGTGCCATAGTATCCTCCTGATTTCAAAATGAGATACACGGTTTCAAGTAACTTGGGCATCCTCGGCTTGAATTGTTTATGAGCCGGGATACGTGAAAAGAACACCCGCATATAGTTTAGGTAGTCGGCCCTGTCCGCACAACCTAAGATACGGCATGTAATATATGCTACGGTGTCCGCTTCAATTTCGGCTATTGCGTTGAGAACTTGGTCCCGTCCGGCTGCCCCTTCGATATGTTGGAAGTGAAGCAAGGTGTGAGCCAACTCGTGAATCCAGACACGGTCCTCATTCTCTTGTAACTTATTGATCTTGATGAACCGTTGTCTAAGTTCACTGAATCCGCCGATTTCCTTGGTCATATCCACGATTCGGTAGGGTATACCTAACATCTTACACGCACGGAACTTATCCCACTTAGCCGAGCATGCTCGTTGCGTCTTGGGTTCCATCGTCTTCCTCCTCCTCGTCATCGATACGAGCTTTGGGTTTCGGGGGCTGGAAGTTATCTGCTACTTTATCCATCTCAGCCACGAACGCCTCAACTTTATCTATGACCGGGGCATTATAGATAGCACATGGAACTTCTGTGATACCCATAATAACCAGGTTAGAACCGGTTACGGAACGTTGAAGGTAAGCAGTTATATTACGGACATCAAAGTCAATCCCTCTGACTAAGTGTGCGTCATATTTCATACTGCCTTCTTTGTCTGTATAGGCGTACTGTACTACATAGGTACGCGGTCCGGTCCAGCGTTTAACCGTCCACTTTAGATAGTGGAGTAATATCTTTAAACGTTCGATAAGTGTTTTCATTGTACCTCCTAGGACACTTTGGAAATAAGGTCATTACGATCCTCATCCCCTAAGCTGGAATACTTCCCGTTTTCATAGACACTAAAGAAGTCTCCCGTGCCCACTACGAGACAACAATACACATCAAGGATAGGGTCGTGTTTGTATACGAACGCTTTAAGTCCGTCTCTGCGTTCATAGACGAAACCAACCTCAACTTTAAATTCCGTTTCCATAAGACCTCCTATGCTCTTGGGAATTGGTCCGACTCAAGCCGGTCCAGTTTCCGACGCATAGCAGCGATGGTTAACAGTACAGCTTTCTCTAAGTTATCCAGTGCTGTGCGTAACTGTACGATTTCACTCGCACATTCTAAAGGGGTGGCCGACTGCGCCACCCCTACTTTAAGGTTTATATCTTTCATCTGACGGCCTCCTCGTCAATGGTATCAACGTCCAAGTGGATGAAAGTACCGTACTTACCAAGACCTGCGAAGTGGTCACACATATCTTTGTCCACACTCACCCAGATAATCTTATACGCTCTGGGATCTGCGGGTACATCACTGTCGCTCACTTGTAAGTCTGTGAAGAACACTACTACATCCGGACGACGTTTGGCCTTATCAAAGTACTCAAGTGCCGGAAGGAACTCGGTACCGCCACGCCCTGATACAGACCAGGTCAGCTTTTCTTTGTAACTAATGATACGAGTATCACTAATCTCAGCGTCACATTGAACCAGTTCAATATCCGTCTTTAATATCTTACGGATACTGTCTATTTCTCTGTAGAACGCCGCAATCGCTGCGTCTGATACTGAACCGGACGTATCCTGTACCAGTCCGATTAAAGGTACACGCCGTTTCTTTTTACCTTTCCGGAGGTACGGATATACTCTGTGAAGGTTCGCCCAAGTCTTAGTAGACTGTGCCGGGATACTTGCTTCTACATAGTTAGCCAGTATCTTACGCCAGTCTTTCTTAGGTGGATTGAACAAGGCTTCCAACTCTGCCTGTACTGACGATGGCAGATGCCCTTGTCCTTTCGAACCGACTTGTTTCGCAGCCTGCTTAATCATCTCTTCTACGAAGTGCTGACCGAGCTGCTTTTGCAGGGGATTTTTCACATCCACGGACATATGCTTATTGACCTTCTTGCCTTTGACCGTTGATGTAGAGGACCCTTCACCTTCACCTTCTTTCTGGTCCTCACCGTCACCTTCCTTACCCTGCCCTTGACCTTCACCTTCGCCACCGCCCTGACCTTCACCGGGCATGGCCTGACCGCCTTGCTTGGGCATTTGAACTTCGGTATACGTATTGATTACTTCCTGCTCCAAGTCTTCCGATTGGACATTGAACATCGACTTCCTGTCCTTACGGTAGTAGTACTCTCTGCAGGTGTTCTCATAACCAAGGTCCGGCAGGTCATCTACGGTTACCCCATATTCTGCTACTATACGGTCGCCAAGGATATCGCTCAAGTCTCTGTTAACAATCAAGTCCGCTGCGATATCAGCCGATTTAATGGGGCTCTTAGGTTCCTTTGTTACAGGTACCTTTGATTTCAGTGTAGCCAAGTCCACGACGTCTGTACTAACTGCGAACCTATAAGCGTGCCTATAGATCAAGTGCAAACTCTCGTGGATGATATAATATTTAATCTGATCGGTTTTAGCTTTAAGGATTAACTCCGGGTCGTAGAGTAACTCAATACCTTTTTCAGTGATGCGCGTAGTCACGGTCTTAATTCCTTCAACCGGGATCCGTTTATACTGAGTGGCTAAGAGTGTCCAGAACTCTTTGTCATCCATAAAGAAGCCGAGGATTACTTTATTTAACTTCTCATCCGCTTCTTTCACTAATGCTTTATCCATGTTACCTCCTCGGGGGCCTTGCGGCCCCCTTGAGTTTTATTATAACACAGAGCTGTTACCTACACCAGCATTGGTAACCCCGTTCTTAACTTGTTCCCATAAGGTGGAAAGCTCTTCATACTTACCAAGCTGTTCAAAGAACCAGCTGGTGAATGAGGCGTCCAACCCTTGGAGTAAGAAGTTTTGGAACGATAACGAATGCTCAGGTGCGATATCCTTCAGGAAGGTGAGCATGTTACGAAGTTCCTTGGCTTTGATCTTCGTACCTTTTGCTTTGAACTCATCCTGTAAGGACGTCAACGTAGTCGTAGTCTTGACTGCGTCATATCCACGGATACCATTGCTATCCAGTTCAGTGACCTTGGCCTGCATCTCTTCACTGGTAGAGTAGCTATCCAGTACTTCCTTACCTGTAAGCGGTCTGTCTTCCACAGAGGTACGAGCGAAGGCTACGAACTGCATAGCAGCCTGCCACCCTACATAACCACCGATTAACCGACCGGCTAAAGACGCTTCACTGTTGGTCTTGTATTGGATGTTCGGATTTTGTTTCAAGTACCGATCCAAGTTAGCCCAAGCACGAGGCGTCGGGAACCGTTTGTCCTGTCCTTCGTTGGTGACGATACCATCCTGTGCAAAGTACTTCGGATTGTTATCGACGAAGTCCGTGATGAGCTTGGAAATACCACCCTGCTCAGGATCACGAGCCCATTCCAACCAAGGTTGAACTTCGGCTTTCATGTACTGAATGTTCATACGGTTAACCAAAGCCGGACACATTTCATTGACTGTGTACCCTGTATTCTCCGGGTTCATCGCCAGGAGGATTACACAGTTGTCCACGAGCTTATGGTTGGCTACTCCGTATTCAGTCAATATCTGGAAGATAGCGTTCATGATAGATGGATCTGCTCCTCTGTTAACTTCATCGAAGAACAGTACATGAAGTCTATCGTCTTTGATATAGTTTCCGTCCGCATCCTCTTTCTTAAACGGCAACTGACGCGGATTGGAATACGAAGTCTCATGACCGTATTCAACGGTATCACCGTTCACTACACGTTTCTTTCTCAAGATTACAGGCAACCCTGTAATATCGGCAGAGTCTACACACGTGGATAAACGAACCTCGTGGTAGGTTCCCTCTGCTTCCGTTACACCGAACTCTTTACAGACACTCTGGATGATTTGAGATTTACCTACACCCGGTGCACCGCATAAGCAGATAGGCATCGGATGTCCACCCTGTTTAAGTGTACTGCGTAAGAGTGCTTTCACTTCGTTTTGGTTGAGTGCAGCAATCTCGGGGCTGAAATGTGCAGCGTTCCCTTTAGAATTTGTCATAATCGACTCTCCTTTAGATTAAGTGGGGGAGATTGCTCTCCCCCATGGATACTATTTCACAATGAAACGTACCGTTTTACTGGACGTCTGACCTTGGACCAGTTTGTTATAGGCATTCGAGCCGAGGTACTTCTCAAGGCTGGAAAGCTTAACAGTTACCATTTCCTTGGTGAACTTTTCCAGTAACGTGGAATCTGCCTGTACCATTTTATACAGCAATTCCATGTCGATCACAGGTCTATTCGATTCCTGGATTACGGCGAGGCCTTCGCCTTCCAATTCAAAAGCTTTATTGGGAGTCTTCTCTAAAGCCTTAACGAGCAGTGCCCGAAGACTAGCGAGTTCCTTCTCAATAGCCATCTTTTGTTTGGTAAGTTCGAGAGCTCGGCGTAATGCTTTTGTCTCTTTCCCTTCGAATAGGTTTAACATACGACCCTCCTATTTGAATAATGCTCTCACAATACGTTTGAGCAAGGACACCTTCTTAGGTGCGTGTACAGCTTTCACTGCATGTTTCTTAGCCACTTTATGACGGCGGTGATAAGCACGTTTGGGTTTTTCTACACGTCCTTCTCCCTTAATGCGAGCCATCACTTTGTCTTTAATGGCATTGGATGCTTCCGTATCCGTACGTTCCAAGGTGTCTCCCTTACGGAAGATTACCAACCGAGGTAACTTCTTGTAGGCACGGAAGTTGTTAGCGGCCACACTAATCCAAGCCGGATGGGTTACATGTAACTCACGGGCTTTCAACTGGATGTGGTGACACACACGGCCTCTACGCTTGTAGGGTACATTAGAAGTGAAGTAGATATGCTTATCAGCTACTTCAACTTCTGCATTACTGACCCCTGCAGTGTAGAGGTGTTTTAGGTACTTGCCGAACTCGGCAGCGTTTTCCGCTGTCCGGGCTACGGCAATGAAGGAGATACCTTTCTTATCTCCTGATTTACTGAGACGTACTTCTCTCTCTTCTGCTGTGTTTCGACGCATGATTGCCTCCTATTTACTGTTCCGACCGGAACTAAGTAGTTGGTTTATGACGTAGGTAGAGAAGCCATGTTCTTCCGGTGGAAGCAGGCCCTCAGTTACGAGCTCGTCATAATCCTCCTTTATCTTGTCCAGGTTCTCCAGTAAAACGCTGACTATATTCGCAAGGCCTCCGTAGAGGCTGGAATAATTCACTCCCAATTCAATGCTCTGTTCTGTTAAGGAGCGGAACAAAGTAGCTTTCTCTTTATCAGTTAGCTTCTCATCGAAGGATAACGTATAAGAGCCTGCTAGATTGTTCAGGTCGTTATCGAATAGCATTAGGGCTTCTAACCCTTTTACAGAATAAGGAGCGAACCGGACTCCGCGCCGATTGGTTCCACGGATACGTTCGTAAGCGGGAGCTAACAAGGCGCAGACTCTGGCGTCATTAAATTTCTTGATCCCCATTGGATTTCTCCTTATAGTTTAGGGCAAATATGGCTTCCCATACCGGTAACTTCAACCGGTTGCTAAGTGATAATGACTTATTGTAGAGGTAAGTTTCCTCACTAATACCGTGGGACAGTGCCTCTAGCTTTTCTACAGTAGTAACGTAGCGGTGTACGTTGAAGGTATCTGAGTCTATACCTAAGTAGGTACAGACGGTCTTAAGTACCGTCGGACTACCCGTGTACTTTGCTAACTGTAGGATCGCATAATGGAAGGATACGTCACCAACGGCTACCTGTGCAGCCAAAGCTTTAAGACCCGCCTTGGTACACAAGTTAATGAGACGTTGCTTGGTAACTGCATCCATCTGCTTGTGGTCTCTGTTCATATTGCCTCCTGCGATTTATTATAACATACTTACTCAATACATTCAACCAAAACCCACATAGGTGGGTATTTGTATTCCTCATCTGTTATGATATCCGTTACTACACCACCGAACATTTCATCGCCTTCATCACAGAAGCAATCAAAGCGAGCATCGAACTTCATATCGTCGGTGTAATAAGCATATCTTTCAGCGAGGGTAGCTAACCTACTGACCCGTTTCTTTGGTAAGTCCTTAGGCTTATTAACGGTTGCCATGATTTCTTTTAACTCATTTAAGTAGAAGTAAGCTCTATTGTAAATCTGATTGGAGAAGAACTTACATATCTTATCTTGCGTGGTTAACTCCATCAAGTCCGGGTCCGGTGTTTCACTCGGCCAGGTCCGGTTCGGTCTGACCAGTAGGTTTTGCTTGGGTAAGAACACAGCGATTGGTTTTATCTCACCGCCGTTCTCAAGTGCCCCGGCAGAGACATTCTCTTCCACATAGTTCCAAACGATTTCAACGGCTCGTTCAGGTGTGGAGCAATGGTCTAACCGGAACATACCGATTATTTTACCGCTTGCCATACTCATCCCTCCCTGGGGTATACCCATATAGATACGATGTAGGTATATTTACCATCATCATATTGGGTCCGGTCAATACCATCTGTGTAGTCGAAGTCGTACTCCATACAACCTCCACGATCAATGATATCTTGGACCGTGTTGATTTCGCCGTAGTCCATTCGGTAGCAGACAACGCTCATACTTTGTGCGAGGTCCATCATTAAGTTCCAGTGACTGGCCGCCGCGCATAGATCACCTTCTTGCTTGCGTTTCTCTGCTAACTTCTGTGTGATTTCGATCTCATTCTTTAAGCAGTCATACCGTTTAGTAAGCACCTTCTTATCAAAGTAGGTCTGGTTCAGGTGTTTTACTAATTCCTTACCAGAGCACATACACTTGACTAAAGGTCCGGTATCACTGCGTCCTTCAGGTAATCGAACCCCTACGTCTAGTTCAACATTCAAAGCGGCGAGCGGGTCGGATTCATAACCACAACTAAAGATGTGGCTATGGGCTCGCCGGCCCGCTTCTTCGTATGAGTCCGCTTGTACTATTAAGAACCTAACGTGCCCATCCATACCCGCCTCCTATTTAAGTTTCTCACTGGCCTCGTGTAACTTCTTACGAGACTCATCAGCGAGCACCGCACACTTTGCGAAGTATACCATCTTGAGCAAACGAATGCGGGAATCAAGGGTGAACCTCTCATTGGAAGCTGCTTGTAAGAGAACATCTACAAGCTCCTCCCCCTTGTCTAACTTCTCGGCGTATTCCTTACCACCGGGACTGGCGAGGAACATCTCCCTCGCTTGTGCTCTCATTTCTTCCATAAGGGCACCTCCTATTTTTCTATTTTGATAGTAACACATTCGTCCATATCAAAACCAGCGTCTAAGGTACAGAACAGCTGGGTGAAGAAAATCTCCATCCGTTCTCTGGCCTCTTTCGCCGTGTCCGTGCTGTCAACCAGTACGAACTCACCATCCACTTCACTCTCTGCGTGGATGTCTACTACTATTTTGAAGTCCTTACGTGCCATAAGAGTACCTCCTTAATGTTCGCTCATAAGAGCTAAGATGTGATGAGAACCTTCCTCATCGGCCGGTCCGACTTCGAACCGGAGGGTTCCAACGGGGAGACATTTGAGCTTGTCTTCAATACACTTGAAGGGAAGTTCACAGAGGTCATCCTCGCCGTTCTCGTCTACCTTGCCGAGGTAGAAGCATACACAGCGGCGTCCTTCATCCTCGTCCACTTCAATACGAGGGAAGTTCCCGTATGTACAAGCCCGGACATCGGGGTTTAAGAACAACTCCCGTACTGCCCAGGCGCAGTCAAAGGACTCAATTAAGTCCACGACTCCGTCCGTGATATACCAGTGTGCGAACGGCATAGCTTGATGGTAGCCGTTGGTACACCAGTTCCGGCTCTCTAACTCTTGAAAGGTTTTAGCTTTTTCCATAAGAACCACCCCCTTATGTAACCCCCCCCCTACCTAGCAGGAGGGGGTCCGGCTTATAATGTAGTACTCCCAGAAACCGGGTTGCCCATTGATACTGTACTCCCAATGGTCAAAGCCCCAATCAACGGAAGTGATTTCACCTTCTAACCAGCTTTCCGGTTGTCCTGTAAAGGAACCGTCATCAAATAAAACTCTCTCACCAACTTTGTACTTTGCCTGTACCATATAGATACCCCCCCCCCCCCCATAGAGGTAAGGGGAGGGGGTCACCACCTACCCCCCCCCCCACCACCTCAAACAACCCCCCCCCCGCTATGGCAAAGCCACCTAGCAGGGAACAAGGGGTGTTTTTGTAGGAGTTTGTTATGAATAAAACTATTTAAGGCTATCTAGTAAGCGCGTGTACTCAAAGCCACGCATACTGCGAACCTCACGCGCAAAATGGTATATAAGTATAAGGCCATATAAGCAAGTACCGCTTACAACTATACACAACCCTATAACCCATAAGACCGCTTCAAGCGCGGAACCGTTTGCGGTAGCAAACAAGCAACCGCAAAGGAAACTTAAAACACAACTGAACATAACTGATACTATTAAGTCGTTTTTCATTTTCGTTTTCCTTTCCCTTATACCTTAATAAGTATTTAGGGATATACTAGCACCACTTTTTTATTTATTTTATAAGGGTATTTATTTTTGCCTTCCCTTTTTCCCTTATACCTTAATAAGTAATAAGAAAATAAAAGCACCAAATTCCGCCAACTCTCGCACAAAAAACGCCAAAAGGTGAAAGGCGAAAATGGGCGGCACATCGCTCTTACGTATGGTCCCAAATTTTCTAACTTTTCCTACTTGCAGGGGAATTTAAACCGGACCCGGACCGGACCTATACCCCCTCCTATACCCGGACCATGCCTAAGCCCAGACCGGACCGGACCTAATCCCGGAACCGGACCTGGACCTAAGCCTGGACTTATACCAATACCCTAACCTAATAGGAGTTTTCACATGAAAACTATATATATCCCTTATATAGGTCCAAATAGGTCTTGACGAAATGGGGTTTTGTTATTATACTATTAGTGTAGGGTCGAATGTCTATTTAGGGTATATAGTTAAGTAGACATTGAAGCAGTAAATATATATATATATTGTATAGTTAAGAGTAGATATTGCTTATGTTTTGGTTTAATAGGGGAAAGGATATGGTAGACACCCGTTTACATATAGACAAGGTTCTAAATTATCTATTAGAAGACCGATTTAGGCTACAAGGTAAATCGGACAATATCCTTTATACTATCACAGAAGAAAAAGACGCCGCGAAGTTTAAACCGGGTCTGGAACAGCTTATCCTACACGGTATCAATAATGTAGAGCCCAAGACCGCTGTTATCCTGCTTAATTTGCTTAGAAAGTATAGACCGTACCGGATTATGAAGTTAAGATACGGTATTGAGGCTGTTGATAATATAGTGGTCCTCTGTAAAGGGATCGGGCCGTATGATTGGGTGGCGCTGATGTTTAATTATGCCTCCTATTTAGGGGGTAGGGTGGAAGGCAGACCGGGAAGGTATGTGCTGCGCTTGTTTTTACCGGAAAGATTGATTGGACAGTTTACACAGGGAGAATTGGTGGAAGCACAGCGGGTAAGCGGTTGGTATGATAACCTAATTATCCATATACCGGGGATGGGAGAGACGTGCGCGGATTTGAATATTGTGCGGAAGGTGTTTCAATGAGCTTTTCTTGGAATAGTCGGGATTGGGCGGATAAGTATTTTCTGGATACGGAAGTGGAACCGTATACCATGGATGATGGTTCGATTGGGGTTTTAATTGCGAAATTAAGGCCCTTTTATTATGGTAGTATTCGGGTTTGGCGGGTGATGGATCCGGACCTGCTTTCGGCTTTGTTTGGGGTGTTCCACAGTAAGGTACTTTACAACTACATAGAAAGGGGATTGACTCCGGAAACGAAAGACATGCACCTTGTTTATAATGAACTCAAAATATATGCAATTGAGAATGTGAAGCAGAAAACGTGCAGGTGGTACTTTCAGTGCGGACTTCAAACGGAAGTAAATGGGCAGATTACCTCCAATACACCCTTGCGGTTTTTTATTGATTCGTTACGGCTGGAAGAAACGGACCCGAGAGGGATATGGTGTGAGGGTAATAAGTTTGTGAAGTTTACCGTGGTGCTTGATTTTGTGCTTGATATGTGGAGTGCCGGGGTGATGAAACTTCGGGATATTACAAGGATTTGTGATGGCCCGTATAATAAAGGCCGGTTTCTTTGCCTTCGTTACCCAAGGACCGATGAAATGCCAGTAGATTTCGGAACCGGACTTCCGGGTAATTATGAGGTGCTTCCATGATGAAATTAGAAACCCTTACGGGTGGGGATTTGATAACGGTTTCGGGGACGTCCGATATCGGGGTTAGTTATTATAATACGGTAGCCCCCATTTTCGATCTTCGGTATGAGCAGAAAGACGGGGCGTTTGGGGTGGCCGGCGGATTTCGTGCGAACAATGAGCTTAGTAGTCTTGTAAACTTCTATTCACTGTTTAATAATGTACCCAACACACCCAATGGTTGGTATAGCAGTTCTTCCCCTTATATTATGTCTACCATGCCTACTACCAACGGTATTGCTTCCGAACTTTATTCCCGGTTCTGTCAGGTTGTCAAATCGTGGAAGTTTCGGAAACACTTTAGGTATATAGAGGATTTTTTGGGCTGGGAAGAAATGCTTCGTTTACTTTTCTGCGACCCCATCGGGGCCGGCTATGAAACAGCCTTTTTTGCCAAGCCCATGGACCGGCTCGGACAGCGGTTGTTCTGCCTTCGCAATGAAGATAAGTTCATGGTGCAGAACGAGTACATCCCCTGGGAAAGCCGGTATTGGTACTTTGGCTATCGTGCGTCGCTTCCCATCCATCTCGATTTATTCTATTTGGATATGGAAACCCGCAAGCCGGGGATGCTTTCCTTGCTTCCCCCTGCGCAGTATAGTCAGTTCACCATTGTAGATACACGGTGGGCAGAGTTCTGCTTGGGAATTCTTTCTCATGCCACCCCGTTACTCGGGGATATCGCACATTAGATTTCCAGTTGAGATTCGTATAGGTTGATGATTTCCGAGGACATGCGCATCATGGCCCGGCGTTCCAGGTCTTTGGGATAGACCCGGTTGATGATATCGGAGTGCTTTACCACTTTAATAAAGGAGTTGTTGTAAAGAGTGGAATCGGACGGATCTACCATAATAAGTCCGTAGGGAGTTCCTTTTACCAGATCCGTAGCAAACCGGCGCATTTCTTTTGGGACCGCGTACATGAACTTTGTGGGCATGAGCAGTTTCTCCTTTTTCGTTAGTGCACTTCCTTCTTTGTGTAGTACGGAGTCCAGATAGGCGGAATGTTTCAAGGACTTGTGTTGGAAGTCGTTGATCATGTCCGATTCACTTATTTTTATTTCTACTTCTACAAATTCGTTTTCCAAATCCGAAGCGAGTACGTCGGCTACGAAACCGCCGAAAACTCCTACTTCCGTGGCCGCAATGGGATATTGCCGCTGAAAACGGTAGTAGGAGAGCACATAATATTTCATTTCCGGCGTGGAAATACTACTAGGCATGGGGGAGCTCCATGTTCATTAGCTTGCCATGTCTTTTTTCATCATAGGGTGTAAACGGGCATTCTTCCCCTTCCGCGCCCATGTAAAGGGCTTGTACGATGAGATAGTTCTTCTTGGTGCGGTAAAAGTATTTGTACATGAAGTCAAACGGTTTGAACGGGGCCAAGCGGCGAATGAGCGCACCAATGGCCACCAGAAATCGTTCCGGATTCGGATTGGTGTAGGCCACCCATAGTAGCTTGGTTTCTTCCCCCGGTTTTACTCCGTTGTTGACTACCAGATTATGAGCTTTGGCGAAGTCCTCACAGGTTTTCCCGGAGTCTTCAGGTCCTTGGATGAACAGCACGTGCTTTTTGTCGTCCGTGCAGATGTATCTGTATTCGTGGTTTTCTTCTATAAAGTTGTACATGTTTCCCCCTTTTTTGCTTATATTTTACCCCCTTTTGCCATGCTTGTCAATACCCTTTTTGATAGAACGGATAGGTTGCTTATAGAGGGGTATATCCCCCTCAAGGACTAAGTATGTCAGATAAGTTTGTTTTCGTCGGTGTAGGCAAGATGAAAGAAGCCGATGTAGCCAATTTCATCAAGCTGTTCGAGATGAATAAACTCGAAGCCGACCTGGCACATGATCAGACCGTAAAGACCTTTAAACTCAGTATTACCGAGGAAACAGAGGATATTTAATGGCAGCTTCCCATATGAGGGTCCAAGACGTAATCGTCTATAAGCGTTATGTACGGGACTTTTTGTTCGATGATGATAAACTCACCGTGGTCTACATTGGTGGACGGAAAGAGCATTTCAAACTTCACACGGCTCCCACAGCCGACGAAATTGCTTCTTACGAGGCTGAATTGGAGGATCGATAATGGCTGTTAATTTATATGTACAAATTGGTACGTATTTAATTAAAGGACGTATCATTCAGTCTATCTATTTCGACCCCGACCAACCGATTGTTACGGTGCGGTATTTAAATGGACGCCGCCAACTTTGTAAACTCGATACGCAGTATACGAGCGATGAAATCGATTCAATTTTAGAGCAAATAAATGCCATCCATGCGGAACCGTGTTACCCGTCCGATTCAGACGGTACACCTTGCCCATTAGGTATGGCAAACCTGTAGTTGACAAATTTAGCGCGAAAGTGCTACTATAAGTTTGGGGCAAACACACCACACCACCTTTGCCCCTTTATTTTGACAAAAATGAATGTAGATGAGAAGCTGCGAGAGCTGCACAATTTAGGAATGAAAGCCTGCTCCCTTGCGGGAAAAGATCCAACCTTGGAACCCCGCACCCAGTACCGGTTACTACCGTCTGGTAAAGCAGTTATTTTGTTTTCATCCAGCTGCTTCTCTTTCATCCCGAATAACACCCATCAGTTGGTGCTCCAACTCGACGAGCTCGAGACCTATATTGAGAAGGCCAAAAAAGAAGTGGAAGTTTACAGTACACTTCATGCGCAGGGAGCTGTCCCTGTTGCCTTTAAAGCAAAGCCGTACGTGGTACCGTTTGTTATCTGCATTGGTGGAACCAAACGGATTTATAAAGTACACGTATGCAAAGACCACCGAAAAGACCGGTGTGCCTATAAACCCCAGTGTCACTGCTACATTACCTGGGAAGAGTTTTGATAAGAAAAGAGAGGGTTTGGTATGGCGTTGGACGCATCTATTATACCTATTACAAATACGACAACGCAGCAGTTTGAAGGGCTTACCAAGAAGTTAGACGGTCAGCTCGAAACCGCGCGTAGCCAAGTAAAGAGCCTAGAAGAGCTCGTTTCCAAATATAACAACAAAGCAACCAAGAATAAGGAAGCTGTACTTGCTCAAATCAATAAACTGAAAAGTTCAATTTCTAAAACGGTTAGTTCTACCGTAGCGGATGCTTCCGAAATGGCCGCCGATTTACAAGCTGCCGTTGCCACGATCAAAACCGAAACCGATACCATGTATTCTATGGTTAGTCCGCTGATGACCATGCCCAGCTTTTCGCCGGACAGTTTAAGTCAACTAACCAAATATATTCAAGCGTTGGTGAATGTAGCGAAAACCATCGGTACTTCTTTGCTTTCCAAGCAAGCCGATGTCACCGCTGCGGCGACTGCGTGCGCCGTCGGATTTTCAAAAGTTACCAGTCAGTGTTCCGAGCTGAAGGGTTTGGCTGACAAAGCTAAGTCGTTAACATCCAAATTTAATTAGTTTAGAGGAAGCAAAGATGAGTGAAGAAGCACGTAACCCGATGGAAATCGTGGCAAAGAATTTAGTAGAAGATTATGTAAAGCAAGCCGATTGGCGTGTAAACGAAAATGCCAACATGGCTTATTCTCTTCAAGGTCTTAATAACTACATTCGTGAAGAAGTAACCAAGTATTACTGGATGAATTACATCTACTCTCCGCGTGTTAAACAAGCACACGTAGATGGTAGATTCCACTTACATGATTCCGGTTCGTTGTCCGGATATTGTATGGGAATGGATTTAGAAGATTTAATTGAGACGGGGTTTTATGGCGGACCCGGAAAAGTTCGTTCTGTTCCGCCCAAGCATTTGCGCACGGCGCTTGGACAGTTAGTGAATTTAATGTACAGCTGTTCCGGTGAATTTGCCGGTGCGTGCGCGGTATCTAACTTAGATACTTTGATGGCGCCTTTTATTTTTTACGATAAGCTGGATAAGCCTGCTGTAAAACAGGTTATCCAAGAATTTATTTTTAATATGAACGTGCCGACACGGGTCGGGTTCCAGTCCGTGTTTAGCAATGTTACTTTGGATTTTACCATACCCAATCATTTCAAGGATAAACCCGTTCTTATCGGCGGGAAACGGATGGACAAAACATACAAAGAATTCCAAAAGGAAATGGATTTGTTCAACCAATGTTTCTTTGAAGTGATGAATGAAGGTGATGCGGAAGGGCGTATTTTCTCTTTCCCCATTCCCACGGTAAATATAACAAAGGATTTCGACTGGGACAATCCGCGTTATGATGCTATGTGGCAAAATACCGCGAAGTATGGTCAACCGTATTTCTGTAACTACGTAGCTTCCAACCTGGATCCGGCCGATGCTTTGTCTATGTGTCCGTTACCCGGCTATACACGTGTTTTAGTTAAAACTAGGGATAATGGAACTATTCGTAGAGTTTCACTGAGCTCGTTAAATCAAGTGTTAAAGAAGATGGACAAGGATACAATTGAGATCCTTGACGATAAGGGGACGTTTGTACCCGGTAGGTTAGTTCAGTTGGACCCCACCCCCATTTACGTACTTACGCTGCGCAATGGTGTAAAAGTTGAATTAGGGGAGAACCATTTACAACCTGTATTTGGCAAGGGAACAGTGAAAGCGAAGGATATATCTGTAGGAGACTGGTTACCCTTCGCTAAACGTATTTCTGATTTTACTACTGCTGGAAATTACGAGTTTGGTTACGCTATCGGTGCTTATGCAGGTGACGGTAGCAAAGATACTGCTGCCATACGATACTCTCTTAGTAATACAGATAAAGACGCGGTTACCGAAGCGAATTTACGGAAATTCTGGAACAACACGCTTGGCTATAATGTTCGCACCTTTATTGATGGAAATTTACGGACAGTAGATGTTTATGGTAAGGAAGTTATTTCCATTATTGAGCGGTATATTTCTGGCGATTCAGCACTTACTAAAGATGTGTCAAACACGATATTTGATATGTCAGCTGATTTTTTAGAAGGTTTTATTGCCGGATACAAAGATACGGATGGGTCAGCAGAAAAGCGGCGCTTATACACAACTTCAAAAGAAATGCGTCGATCGTTAACGCAGATTTTATCTTTGTTAGGCTATAAATATTCTATCACGAATGTAGATACCCGCGATTGTCGGTTATCTGAGAATCCATGCTACAGAGTTGATTATTCAACAAGACCTAACTATGGGGATTTATATAAGGAAGACGGTGATTATTACTATTATCAAGTAGTTTCTGTGGAAACAAAAACTAACACCGATCCACTTTATTGTGTGGAGTTAGATACAGACAATCACTTATTCCAGATTGCTGGTGGGTTAGTAACGCACAACTGTCGTTTGCGTATTGACCTCTCCGAGCTAAAACGCAAAGGCGGACTCTTTGGGGCCAACCCGTTAACCGGATCGGTATCGGTGTGCACCATTAACTTTCCGCGTCTAGGTTATTTACATAAAAAAGACGAGGAAGGATTTTTCAAGGAACTCGATGAGGTGCTGGACATTGCCAAAGAGGCACTTGAAACACGTCGTGCTTACGTAGAAGAACGGACGGAGAAAAATCTCTATCCGATTATGAAGCATTATCTTCGCAAGACGTATGCGCGTTTTAAGAATTATTGGACCAACCATTTTTCAACCATTGCTACGCTTGGTATGAACGAGTGCTTGGTAAATATGTTTGGCTATGGTATTGGTGATCCGCGCGGACGTGCATTCGCCCTTAAAGTGATGGACCATCTTTTGGCTAAAGCCGTTGAGTTTCAAAAAGAAACCGGGCACCAATACAACATTGAATCTGCCCCGGCCGAAGGGTGTAGCTATCGGTTGGCCAAGATTGATAAAAAGAAATATCCGGATATTATTGTAGCCGATAATGAAGGTGTAGAGAAGGAAGGCGCTGCGCCGTTCTATACCAACTCCACCCAGTTACCTGTTAACTATACCGACGATATTTTTGAGATGATGGACAACCAGTCTGCGATTAACGCAAAGTACACAGGCGGGTCGGTACAACATCTTTATTTAGGGGAACGTGTAAAGGATATTTCTGCTGTGAAAGAATTGGTAAAAGCCGTTTTTTCCAACTACGAAATTCCGTATATTTCCATTACCCCGACTTTTTCTATTTGTCCGGTTCATGGTTATTTAGCCGGCGAGCACAAGTATTGCCCGCAATGTAAGTCGGAAAAATTACATAAAATA
>JAEEGL013278168.1_pt1 | contig 27485 bp, 22 predicted proteins | sample 9134231 | NCBI WGS metagenome assembly JAEEGL01 (sample SAMN16246548, study PRJNA631951) | gut metagenome | biome: gut microbiome; feature: rumen; material: fiber-attached | host: Bos | place: Iran: Karaj | collected 2018-10
ATAGTAAACGAATTAGAAACGTTTACTATATTACATGGCAAACGGTAAAGATATCTTTACCTTGAATCTTATTTCAGTAAAGGCAGACTCCACACAGTTAGTCTGCCTTTACTTTCAATCACATAATTCAGGATGCAAAACTATACTTTTTATGATCAACGGATTGTTCCGTGCTTCGCACTCCCACAATCCTACCCACCATTCGCAATATCGTGGTGCTAAGCCCCACTTCTTGCGCATGTTGGGGCGGGGCATAAATCCTTGTCCCCACCATCAAGCAAGCTTGTGGTGTTGACAGGCTTTTGACCATTTAATCATCACATAATTCAGGATGCAAAACTATACTTTTTATGATTAACCCTCTGCATCAGCCCGCGCTCTTAAAATAATCCGGGAAGCTCTTCTCCAGCTTTTCCTTGTCAAACTTATATCTGAGAAGATGCTTCTCGATGCAGGTCCTTGCATTTTCCTTACTTCCAGTCTTGATCGCCTCAAGGATCGCGCGGTGATCCGCAACTATCTTGGTATCCTTAATGGTAGCCAGGCTTAATATCCTCACTCTGTCAAACAGCCCCATCATGGACTTCATCAGGTTATAGGTTCTTTCCTTTCCGCACATCATGAACATATCCCTGTGAAAATCGTTATCCAGCTCCATTATCTTAGCGGACATACCGTTGTTCAGATAGTATTCCTGCAGATTTACATTATTTTCAAGCTGCTCTATCTGTTCAAATGTGATATGATCACACAGCTCCTCTATTATCGCGATCTCCAGTGTTCGCCTTAGGAATGCCGCTTCCTCGACTGCATCAAACGAGATACCCGACACAAAGCTGCCTCTTTGCGGAAACACCTCAATAAGCTGAGACTTCTGAAGCTCCTGAAGCGCCTCTCTTACAGGCGTCCTGCTTACTCCGAGTGCCCTTGCAAGTTCATTCTCACTGACTAAAGATCCCGGCTTAAGCTTAAGATTGATTATATTCTCGGATATTTCCCTGTAGGCATATGACTTGGCTGTCTCTCCGGCCATTCTTTCTTTAACCTGTAGCATATCGTCCTCTCCGTTTCGCTGTTTTATGTGTCGGAAATACTATGACTTTCTGAATGCATTTCCTTGTTTGCATTCAGAAATCATGCAACTGTACTATGCAGAACCTCGCGAACCTTGCCCGCCGCACTGTTCATTTCGTTAAACAGATCCGTAACACATTCTGCAAGACCGCACTCGTACAGATCTACTGCGAATATATCTTTTCTGGAAAGAATTGGCTTAAGCTCCTCAGCCGTTGCGCTCTTCCAATCCCTGTAGGCATTCATTATACCGGTAAGCTCGGAAAGAAGCGGGTCGGGACTCAGCTCGAATTCCTTGCCCTCATCATTGATCCCTGTAAGATATCTTAAGTAACCTGCCAGAACAACAGGTATATATTTAAGCCTGCTCACATCCACGCCCTTGCCGATATATGCCTTAAGCGTCTCACCGAAGCGGATCGGGATCTTCTGCGAAGTATCGCAGGCGATCCTCTGAGGGGTATCCGGCATAAAGGGATTAACCAGTCTCTTGTGAAGTACCTCATCTATGAAGGTCTCAGGCTTTATAATGCCGGGATTTACAACAACAGGCATTCCTTCCTTATATCCCATGCTCTCAACGAATTCCGCAAGATCCTCATCCTTCATCTCCTTCCATATGGAGTCATATGAAAGAAGACATCCGAATACAGCCAGCGAAGTATGAAGCGGATTAAGGCAGGTACATACCTTCATCTTCTCAACCTTGTCAACAGTCTCTCTGTCAGTGAAATAAACACCGCCTTTGTCAAAAGGAGGCCTTCCGTTGGGGAATTTGTCCTCAACGACAAGATACTGCGTCTCTTCCGCATTAACAAACGCTGCCGTATATGTATGCTTATCGGTCACTATGATATCCGTATCCTCAAAGCCGTCCTTCTTAAGCATCTCAACAACATCCGAGTCGGGTCTCGGAGTGATCTTGTCGATCATGCTTAACGGGAAGGTCACTTTACTCTCATCTTTAAGATATGCAACGAATTCTTCCGAAACGAGTCCCTGTTCAAGCCACTTCCCGGCATATGCCATAACAGCAGCCTTAAGCTTGTCACCGTTATGCGAACAGTTATCCATACTGGCCATAGTAACAGGATATGCACCTGCATTGAAGCGCTCGTTAAGAAGGTAGGTCATCTTTCCCATAAGATGCTTGGGTGGAAAGCACTTATTATCGAAATCATCCTTAACCACTCCCGACAGGGACCCGTCCGGACCGTTCAATGAATAACCCTTCTCGGTTATGGTGAAGCTCACCATCTGGAGAGACGGAGCCGTAAATATCTCCTTAAGTCTTGCCAGATCATCCTCTCTTGCGAAATCGGCTGTAAGGGATTCACTGACCGAACCTATGACCTTCTTCTCTATATTTCCGTCACTCTTAAGAGTAACAAGAAGGCTAAGATCATCGAAAGGCTTGTAGGCCTTGGATATTATATCATAGTCAAAACCCTCTACGGCAATAACGCCCTTGTCATATACGCCCTGATTAAGCAGATCGTCTATTACTGCGGCAGGAAAAGCCCTGAATATGTTGCCCGTTCCGAAATGAACCCATGCGGGCTCCTTTGAAGTAAGCTCTCTTACCTTGTTCCTGTCATACACGGGTAGCTTATAACCCTTATCGGTAAACTCTTTTTTAACACTCTCATCATTGATCTGTGTAAGTCTCATGATGCTTATCTCCTTTCCTTTATCCCAATACTCCTGATTTCCGTGACGGATCCTTCTGTTATCCTCTCGTTGCGTTCTTCTCGATCGCTTCCCATAAGCCGTTAATATATGTGGCGCCAAGTGCCCTGTCATACAGGCCGTAACCCGGCATTGCCACCTCATCCCAGATCATTCTTCCGTGATCGGGACGTATTGGACCTTCAAATCCTATCTCATACAGAGCCTTTACTATCTCATACAGATCAAAATCACCGTCGGATGAAAGATGTGCAGCCTCTTCAAAATCATCATCTGAGTTGAACTTAAGATTTCTTACGTGTGCAAAATGAAGCCTTCCCTTAAGTGCTCTGATCATTCCCGGGAGATCGTTCTCCCTGTTGGTACCGTAAGATCCGGAGCAGAAGGTTACACCGTTATGCGGATTATCAACCATCTTCATCATCCTCTGGATATTGGGAAGGTTTATTATTATCCTGGGAAGTCCGAATACAGACCATGCGGGATCATCCGGATGTATAGCCATGTTTATATCATACTTATCACATACCGGCATTATCCTCTCAAGGAAGTATTTAAGGTTCTCAAACAGCTTCTCCTCGTCAACATCCTTATATGCCTCAAACAGCTCCTTGATCTTGGCCATGCGCTCAGGCTCCCAGCCGGGAAGTACCGCTCCGTTCGCATCACCCTTAATGGAGTCAAACATTGTCTCGGGATCAAGAGCATCTATTGCCTTCTGGGAATAAGCAAGAACCGTCGAACCATCAGGCCTCTTCCTTGCAAGCTCCGATCTGGTCCAGTCAAATACAGGCATGAAATTGTAACATACCATGTGTATATCCTCTTCGCCGAGATTCTTAAGTGTCTCAATATAATTATCGATATACTGATCCCTGTCAGGCGTACCTATCTTAATAGAATCATGGATATTAACGGATTCGATACCGGATATGCGGAGTCCCGATGCCTCCACCTCATCCTTAAGGGCTTTGATCCTTTCTCTTGTCCACAGCTCACCCGGCGTGGTGTCGTACAGTGTTGTTATTACTCCCGTCACACCCGGCACCTGCCTTATCTGCTTAAGGGTAACTGTGTCAAATCCGGTTCCGAACCATCTCATTGTCATTTCCATATCTTTGTCCTCTTTTCTTTAAAATCATTCATCAATGGTTACAATCCGAAATATATGGATTGCCCTCACCGCCTTTGCTTGTATACAAGTATACTACCACGTACCGATAATATTTTCCATAGTATTATTTACCAATATATAATCTTTTAATTTGTGCACATGTAACGATTCAGACCAGCACATAAATATATTATTATTCTTTGACAGACGCTCCGAATAGTTACACTATTTGCATATTTCTCAGCAAATAATCTTTTAATTAACCAAAAAATATTGTATAATACTATCATGTTTACGCATTTACCGGATGTCTTATTTCTTTCGGGAGGTATATATGTCTTCTGCTGATGAAAAAGTGTATCACATCGGAGTCATGCTCGGAAATATCCATACTCAGCATCCCAAGGAACTGGTAGAGGGAATATATGAAGCAGCGCGTAACGAAAATGTCAACGTTACGCTGTTTCTCGGCGCTCAGGGAAATGCATTTGATTTTTGGAAGGAAAGCGACACGGAAGGCTCCATGTCCTTTAACTACCAGTTTAATGCATTGTATGATTATGCCCTGATAAGCAGGCTTGATGTTCTTATAATCTCCTACGGTACCCTGTGTATCTATTTCGAACAGGATAATAAGGAGGAATTTATCAGTAGGTTCAGGCAGGTACCTCTTGTAATACTGGAAGAATATGAGAAGGATTCGGATGATACCTTCATAATGAGCGATAACTATAACAGTATGAAGAATATCATGGAGCATCTTATCGAACACCATAAATATAAGAAGATACTCCATATAAGCGGTCCCAAGAATAACGCCGATGCCACAGACAGAAGACGTGCCTATCTTGACAGCATGGCGGTACATAAGCTCCCTGTCGATGATACGATGATCGAATACGGCGACTACTCTACCAACGTCGACAACCTTGTAGACCGCATCCTTGATAATAATCCGGATGCGGAAGCCATAGTAAGCGCCAATGATGAAATGGCGATCAGTATTTACCGCGTATGTAAGAAGCGCGGTCTTGTGGTAGGCAAAGATATTGCGGTTACCGGATATGATGACATGGAACAGGCTCAACGGATGGATCCCCCTCTTACAACCGCCGACCAGAACGGTATCGAGATGGGCTATAAGGCATTCAAGCTTGCTCTTCAGATATGTCGCGAGCATACCAGCAAGAAAATCCTCCTTCCCGCTCATTTCAAACAGCGCGGATCCTGTGGATGCGCTTATTACAGCACCAAGGGTTCCAATCTTATGCTTGAAATACTGCAGGTAACCAGGGATTCTTCCGATATGTCGAATATTGCGGCAGCGGCGAGATGTGCTTCACAGACATCCATGAAGGGCGTGAACACGAACAGCTCCTCTTCCATATGTAAAGACTATTATGTTGATTTCATAACCATGATGCTCAAGATCCGAGAGGGAATACTCACACAGAATGACAGACAGCAGATAGGTGAAGACTCTCTCACTCTCATACGTAACCTGTTCACCTCGGAAGCAGCCGAATATATTAATATTTCAAGATTCACAGAGACTCTTCATCAGGTTATTGAATACATTGAATCCATTACCGACGCAAAGGAACGTCTTTTACTCGAGAGTCATGCTTTTGAGGTGACCGATACCTATCTTGAGTCCTTCATCATGCATCAGAGCAATGAGATATATGAACGGCTCAAACGCAGGAACTGGATGGCTCCGGCAATGATCCAGAAGATGATGGAGAACGTAGGCAACGACAAGAACTTCTACAGGACCGCAATGGAACATATCAAATCACAGGGTGCACTTAGTGCATATCTGTACCTTCTTGAGAAGCCGAAGCGCTACCCGAGAAACAAGGAATTTGTATGTCCGAAGGTGCTCTATCTTGCTGCAGAATATAATGAGGGCAGGATAAAAGCATACTCACCCGAGAAACGTCCGGTTATAGACAGGGATACCGGTATTGTTTCACGATATCCTGCAACACCGGGACACAGATATGTTGCCTTTGTGCTGTTTGCGGAGGAATACCAGTACGGACTTATGCTCTGTGAGATAGATGCCGATTCCGTCGGAGCCCTGTACGGCATAGGACTTCAGATAAGCACCGCGCAGGCTTACCTTCAGATAAGCCGTAAGGAAATGGAAGCCAAGAAACGCCTCGAGGATACGCTTAAGACACTTAAGGAAAAGAACGAAATACTTAACTTCATATCTGCCAATGACCAGCTTACGGGTCTGTATAACCGGCGCGGATTTATGGAGCATGTGATAGATGCCAACAGGGCAAACGAAGGCAAACGGGCAGCCATCTTCTTCTCCGATCTGGATCACCTCAAACAGATCAATGATATTTTCGGGCATTCTGACGGTGACTTCGCCCTGACACATACTTCAGATATATTAAAGGAGACCTTCAATTCAAGCGGCTTCAGCGGACGTATCGGCGGCGATGAATTTATCTCCTTCTATGTCTTTACCGGCAAGGAAGACCCCAAGAAAATGATCGCTTCCATGAAGGAAAAATGCAAGAAGCTTAATGCGACCAGCTTCAAACCCTATTATGTTGAGTTCTCAACCGGCTATGTTGAATTTGTCTGCACTCCCGATGCTTCAATACCCGAGCTCATTGGACGTGCCGATGAAATCCTCTACGAAGCCAAGAAGAAACGGCGCACCAGTATAGTAAGACAGTTATCATAGTGAAACAAAGAGACAGGGGATTCCACAAATCTCCTGTCTCTTTTATTGGCGGATGAGGACCACAGAACCGTTCCCGGTCCCCCGGTACCGCATCAGTTTTCCGATATTTCCTTCATAGCCACATACATACCCTTTTCCTTAATAAGCGCAAGATCCGCTATAACCTCATCCTTAAATCCTTCAAGGTTTTTCAGTGAATCCCCCCACATTTTCTCATTATTTATGATAGCTTCTGCGAGGATCTCATCCGGTTCATCCTTAAGCTTAAGGAATTCCTCAAGCACCCACTCATCATCCCTTATAAGGAACTTCTCTCCGTTTCTTTCAGCCTTAAGGGCACCACCGGCATTCTCTCTTCCGAGATGATAGAAGCTTAAGAATGCCGCAAATGAAAATGTAAGTATCTTCGGAAGCTCTTTTCTCTGCTCATAATATTCAAGTATGGTAGGCATTACCCTTGCCTTCCATTTGGCTGCGGAATTAAGCGAAATGGACAGAAGCTCATGATCGATAAAGGGATTGGCGAACCTGTCTGTTACCGAAGCCGCGAATTCTTCAAGCTCGTTCCTGTCTATTCCCTTAAGCACCGGTATTATCTCATCATCAAGAGCTCTGTTCATATATCCTTTTATCACATCATCCTGCATGCAGTCCCTCACTATATCCTTGCCTGCAAGGTATGCTCCCAGGACCATGGCAGTATGCGCTCCGTTTAATATCCTGACCTTACGCTTCTTATACGGATCAACATTGTCCACAATACGTATCGGAAGTCCTGCCCTGTCCACAGGGAATTCATCCTTAATACTCTGCGGTCCTTCTATTATCCATGCTCCGAACACCTCGGCGGCATCTATAAGCTCATCCACATAGCCAAGCTCTTCCCACAGATCCTCGGCCTCAGTCTTTGGATAACCGGGCACTATCATGTCAACCAGCGTCGAACAGAAGATATTTTCATTTTCAACCCAGCGCTTGAACTCCTCCGGCAGCTTCCACTGCTCTATATAGCTTTTCACACATTTATGGAGCTCGTCCCCGTTTCTGTCTATAAGCTCACAGGAAAGAATTATGAAGCCGGGAAGCTTATTCTTATATCTCTCATACAGGAACTGCGTAAGCTTTCCGGGAAAGCTCGATGCCGGTTCATCTTCAAACATGCATTCCGGATCATAAGCAATGCCTGCTTCCGTCGTATTGCTAACTATGAACCGTAGCTGTGGATTGACTGCGCATTTAAGGAATTCCTGATATTCCACATAGGGATTTATACACCTCGAAACGCAGGATATCACCCTGGAATTATTTACCTTTTCACCATCCTCCTGTCCTCTCATGATCAGCGTATAGAGCCCTTCCTGTTCATTGATCTTCTCATATGTCCCGTTCGGTCTGGGCGGACGCGGCTGACATATCACAACCTTTCCGTTAAAATCAGCCTTCTCATTAAGAATATCAACAAAGCCTTCAGTAAACGCCCTGAGAAAATTACCTTCTCCGAACTGCAGCACCCTCTCCGGTGCATCCTTAAGCAGATATCCTTTATAGCCAATCTTTTCCAATACCGAATAACTTAATCGTTCCATGATTACCACTCCTTTTTCCCATTACAGGGTTACTCCATCTTTAAATATCGCAATTCCCCTTATCTCACCGTTTTCCTGTCTGGTCAGCTTACCGGATGCGATATCAAGGACGAAATCCAGCAGCCGGTCGGCTGCTTCATCCATAGTCTCCGTTCCGTCGGCTATCGTACCGGCGTTAAAATCGATCCAGTTTCTCTTCTTTTCATACAATGCAGAGTTTGTCGATATCTTAACTGTCGGAACCGGCGCACCGAACGGAGTACCTCTGCCTGTTGTAAACAGTATCATATGTACGCCGGCTGCGGTAAGATCCGTTGTAGACACCATATCGTTTCCGGGACCGGAAAGCAGTGTAAGTCCCTTTCGTTTAACAGGTTCCGCATATCCAAGCACATCGACTATCTGTGCACTTCCGCCCTTCTGAACGCAGCCGCAGGATTTATCCTCAAGGGTTGTTATGCCTCCCGCCTTGTTCCCGGGACTCGGGTTCTCATAGACCACCTGACCGTGATCCGTGAAATACTTCTTAAATCCGTTAACCATTGCAACAGCTTTATCGAAGGTTTCTCTGTCCCTGCAGCGGTTAAACAGCATTGACTCTGCACCGAACATTTCAGGAACCTCCGTAAGTACCGTAGAGCCGCCGATTGCGATCAGTCTGTCGGAAAACCTTCCTACCGTGGGATTGGCGGTAATTCCTGACAACCCGTCCGAACCTCCGCACTTCATTCCCACAATAAGTTCGGATGCGTCTGTCTCTTCCCGCTTCTGTTGCCCGACATATGCACTGAGTTCCTTAAGAAGCCGTCTTCCTTCCAGCATCTCATCTTCTACCTTCTGGCAGGTCAGGAATCTAACTCTTTCATCGTTCCATTCCCCGAGTTCTTCCCTGAACTGCTCTTCCGTAAGGTTCTCGCACCCCAGTGATAAAACAAGAACACCGCCTGCGTTTGGATGACGTACCAAAGATGCAAGCAGCTTTCTCGTTGTCGCATGATCATCTCCCATCTGGGAACAGCCGTAAGGGTGTGTAAAGCAGTGCAGACCTTCAACCGATCCCCTGACAAGATCCTGATTATCCCTGACGAGATTCTCTGCAATTGAATTAACACAGCCTACCGTAGGTATTATCCAGATTTCATTACGTATTCCGGTTTTTCCGTCCTCTCGCCTGTATCCCATGAATGTCCGGCCCTTTAATTCAGGGAGCTTATTTATAACGGGAGCATATTCATACTCTGCCTCTTCGGAAAGAGCTGTCTTAACATTATGGGTGTGGACGAAGCACCCGGTCTTTATCTCTTCCTTCGCTATCCCTATCCGGGTTCCGTACTTTATCACCGGACTGTCTTTCGGAATATCTCTTATGGCTATCTTATGGCCTCTTCCAATCTTCTCCCGCACTGTGACGGCTTTATCTCCCGTCTCTATACTCTGTCCCTTATCTATATCATGCAGCGCAACTACAACATTGTCCTCCGGGTGTATCCTTATGGTATCCATAAACGTCCTCCGTCAATCATAAAATACCGTTTCTTTCTATACTTGATTATATTTGTTCAAAGCATTCAACGATACTGATAAAATTGCTTTTTATATTGCATTTCTTGTTTTAAATGCATTTTTCTTTGAAATATGAATATTAGGTTATATAATAGATATAAAGTAACTGATAGCTATCAAAAGGGAGGACATATCATGGCAGGAATTCTTGACAGCTTTCGTCTTGACGGAAAAGTAGCATGGGTAACGGGCGCATCTTACGGACTGGGGATGGCGTACGCAATGGCTTTTGCCGAGGCAGGTGCCACAGTAGTATTCAACAGTTCCAATAAAGAGCGTGTGGAAAAGGCCGTTAAAGAGTATAAAGAGGCCGGTTTTGATGTATACGGAGCTGTATGCGATGTTACGGACGAAGCTCAGGTCAGGTCATTCGTTGAAGATGTTGAAGAACGGTTCGGAAGTATTGATATCCTCGTCAACAATGCAGGAATAATAAAGCGTATTCCCATGACGGAAATGTCTCTGGATGAATGGAACCGGGTCATAAACGTGGATCTTACAGGTCCGTTCATATGCAGTAAGGCCGTTATACCGGCTATGATCAAAAAGGGCGGCGGTAAGATAATCAACGCCTGTTCAATGATGAGTGAGTTCGGGCGTGAAACAGTATCTGCATATGCCGCCGCAAAGGGTGGACTTAAGATGCTTACACGCAATATCTGCTCCGAATACGGTCAGTACAACATCCAGTGCAACGGTATAGGTCCCGGTTATATAGCCACTCCGCAGACAGCGCCTCTTCGCAAAAGAGGTGAGGATGGGTCGATCAATCCATTTGACCGTTTCATCCGCTCTAAGACTCCCGCACAGAGATGGGGACATACAGATGAGCTTAAAGGACTTGCAGTATTCCTCGCTTCTCCCGCTTCTGACTTTGTTAACGGACAGGTCATATACATAGACGGCGGAATAAGCGCCTACATAGGACAGGATCCCGGCAATCTGGACATTTCCAAATTCGAATCGGAAAAGGAGGACGACAGCATTATTGTTAACGATTAAGCAGTATGATACCATGCGCCGAAAGCCGGAACCCTGATTGATATGAAAAAGAATCTTACAACAAATTATGATGACAGACAATATATGATATCCGAAGATTTCGAGCTCTTCTACTACCGTGACACCAATCCGGTAAAAAGGACAGGACTTCACTCACATCCCTATTATGAATTTTATTTTTTTCTTGAGGGCAATGTGGAACTCAGTATACGGCAGAAGAATTACAGTCTGTCTTACGGTGATATCCTTTTTATCCCTCCCAATACCACTCACGGGGTCTTTGTAAAGAACTTTGATGTTCCTTACCGCCGTTTTGATCTGTGGCTGAGCATACCCTTTTATAACCGTCTCGTGGATGTCTGCCCCGCTCTTAGCTACTACCCGGATCTTGTGATGAAGGAGAATTGTCATCTTATCCATACCGAGAGAACAGCTTTCAGTCTTGTTCTTAACAGGCTCTACAGTATTATCGAAGAGCAGAAAGGCAACCGTTTCGGCCGCGACAGCCGTATACTGATACTGATCTCAGATCTCGGGCTGACCATAAACCGCCTGGCATATGAGCAGATCAACAAGCCCCTGCCCAGCCAGCAGGATTCACTGTATAAAAACATCTGCGCATATATAGACAACAATATCGACGAGGTTTTGACTCTCGACAGGATAGCCGATCACTTCTTCCTGAGTAAATATTATCTGTCCCATGTTTTTAAAGATAACATAGGCATCTCAATCCACAAATATATCACCAAAAGGCGGCTTACAATGTGCCACGATGCAATAATAGCAGGTGTTCCCGCATCCTCGGTCTGTCAGCAGCACGGCTTTGATGATTACTCAAGCTTCTACCGTGCTTTTAAAAAAGAATATGGGATTTCCCCAAAAGCTCTTGCCCAGCAGGCCAAGCTGGAAATTGCAGGGATCAGGAATGACAATGACATTCAGAGGTAAAGTATGAAAAAAATAATCTATATTCTTAATGATGCCAAACGCGCCTTCACCTATGAAAGGATCGCCGGATTCTGCAAAGCCATAAACAATGCCGAAGAAGATATTAATCTTTATATTTTCCGAAGTGCAGGATATGCAGGATATGATGCAGCTCATAACTGCGGTGAATACAGCATCTACCGTCTTCCCGACCTTAATGATTTTGACGGGATCCTGCTGGATATCAGCAACGTAGGCAATTCGGGCGGAAATATATACGGAGCAAGGGGGGCCTCATACATAGTACGTGCGGCGGCCGCATCCGGCAAGCCGGTTCTGGCTCTTGCTAACAGTATTGCTGACTTCTACTATGTGGGCATAGATAACAGCTCTGCCATGACGTCCATGATAGAGTACCTTCATGAAGATCTTGGACTTACGGATTTCTGGTTCCTGATGGGACCTTCCGACAACTACGAGAATATAATGCGGACCGAAGCCCTAAAGCGTTACTGTAAGGAGCACCGTCTTCCTGCCGAGAGTATTCGTTTCTATTCAGAGAGCTTTACCGCCGAATGCGGTGTTAACGGATTCGAAAAAGTATATATGCAGCATTCCGGGAAGCTTCCCCAGGCGATAATCTGCGCCAACGACTGGATAGCTACGGGGGCCTGCAAGGCAGCTGCATCCCATGGAATAAAGATCCCCGGTGATCTGTATATCACCGGCTTTGACAATGTAGATTCATCATCCTACCACTCTCCCGGAATAACAACGGTAGATCAGTACAGATGGGAAATGGGTAAGACATGCATCGGTCTGCTTGAAAGGATCTGGAAGGGCGAGTATGTCGATCCCATCACTTATACAGATACCCGTATCATCAAAAGGGAATCAACCGGTGAAAACAGGATCTCCGAAAGCAGACTGGAAGCCAGAGTGGCCGAATCCATTGTCAAAGAGGTTTATACCGCCAAGATAAACGACCGTATATGTACGCTCCAGTACAGTCTTCCCGGATGTGACACCCTCGAACAGATATGTGAATCTCTCTCACCCTGCATAAGTGAGATAAGATGCAAGGGTTTCTGGATAGCGATCGATAAGGAGCTCTATGATTACGGAAGCCAGATAGAACTCGATCCCGATACAGGAAATATCAAGCCCGGCACCAGCTCTCTTAAGAAGGACGGATATCCCGATACTCTCGAGATAATCTACACATGGAACAGGAAACGCGGAGGCAGCTGTACCCATGAGATCATTCATGGCCTTTTCCCGTATTTTGATAATGAGCAGCGTGGAAATGATTATATGTTTATTCCGCTTCACTTTATGGATGCGACTGTCGGATTCGTAGCAATAAACGACTGCTCGGATATAATGCATACCGGGAATATCGCGCCCATCGTAAACACCCTTACCATGGCTATGAGAAGCTTCTTTGCCGGCAAGAAGCTTGAATATGTGAACCAGATGCTTTCGGGGATCTCAATGAGCGACAACCTTACCGGACTGTGTAACCGTCTCGGATATCATCATCTTGCCACACGGCTCTTTAAGAAAACGCACGATAACGGAAAAAAGCTTAGCGTACTGTTCATAGATATGGACAAAATGAAATGGTTTAATGATACCTTCGGTCATTCATGCGGTGATGATGCCATACGATGTGTGTCAACAGCCATCAAAAACAGCGTTACCGGTAATTCCATTCCCGTACGTTTCGGCGGCGATGAGTTCCTCGTTCTTACACCCATAGAGGAGTCCGAAGAAGTCGAAGAACTGATCAATAGCATAAACTACAATCTTCCGCGGGAATCAGAAAAATTCAACCTTCCTTCCATACCGGAGCTCAGCATAGGTTATGTGATAACAGATCCCCATTCAGGCATCACGCTTAATGAGTATGTAGAGGAAGCAGACAAGCTGATGTATAATGTAAAGAAAGCCAAAAAGGCCGCGAGAGGATGATCCCGCGGCCTTTTCCGTTTACCGGTTTTAAGATTCAGTCCAGTCTGTGTAAGCCGGCTGTTATCTGTTTATATCAAGGTTCATTTTCATTATATTACGTATTGTGGCTTCATCATCGGTAATATTCCCGTCGCCATGTATGGTATGCTTGATAACGCTGCTTGCAGTTGCGAAATCCACCATCTCCTGAGGCTCATAACCCTTTAACATTGCATATATCAGTCCGCTTGCGAAGGCATCACCACCGCCTACCCTGTCAAGAATATTGAAGGTATATGTCCTGCTCTCATATGTATTGCCTCTGTAATACATATATGCCTTCAGGCTGTTCTCGCTTCCGGAGTGAACATAACGCACATGCCGTGCAATACATGATATACCCGGATACTTCTTCACGAACTCCTTAAAGACCATCTCCTGCTGTTCGAAATCCGGCTGCAGCGGTATATCATCCTTTATGTCACCCTTTGTATGGTCATTATCATCCTTCCACAGATGATAAGGCTCTATACCCATAAGAACATCTACATATGGAAGGCACCCCGTACAGAAATCTCTTGCCTTCTCAAAGCTCCATAACCCGGCTCTGAAATTACCGTCAAAGCTTACTGTAAGTCCTATTCGTTTTGCCGCCTTTAAGAAGTTCATTACCAGTTCAGCACAGCTGTCGGACAGCGCAGGCGTTATTCCCGACAAATGGAGCCAGTCATAATCCTTAAGCAGCTCTTCTATGTCAGTCTTACTAAAATCATATTCAGTAATGGCACTGTGCTTTCTGTCATAGGTTACCTTACTGGGTCTTATCCCGTATCCCGTTTCAAGATAATAGGTTCCCAACCTGTGAGTCGGAGTCTCTTCCGGCGTAGAAAGGATAACCGGAGAACAGTGCACATCATTGCTCCTTAACATCCTTATTGCACTCTTTCCGAGACTGTTATTGGGTACTACCGAAAAAAAAGTGGAATCAATACCAAGATTGGCAAGAGCGAGTGCAATATTTGCCTCGCTCCCTCCATAGCTTGCCTCAAATTCATTGGCAACTCTTATCTTATTATAATTCGGAGGCGTCAGCCTTAGCATTATTTCACCTGCCGTGATAAATCTCATATAGACTTCCCTTCCGGATTCTCTTATTTCCTTACAAGATGGATAGCAAAGCCTCCGAATTCACCATCAAGGTAGATAACCTTCGTTCCCCTGCCATCACTCTTCCTTGTGCTCTCATCAAATTTCGCGCCTGCCCTTGAAAGATGATATACAGCCCTGTCTACATTGATCGCTGCTATTGCGATATGTCCATGCGTACCTTTACCAATGCTCTTCATTATCTCGAATTCCTTACCCGCAAATATTGAGCTGTTGCCGGGCTTATATTCAAGATCAAACAGAGCACATAAAGTTTTTGCCGTAGCTTCCGCTTCTTTCTCATCCATACTGTTAATTCCTATGTGTCTAAGCTCCAGTCCGAGCATATTCTTTACGGCAGCCTTGCAGATGGCCGTTATCTCATCCCATTTTTCACCTTCAATGAGATCCTTCTTTACCATCCATGTACCACCGCATGCAAGCACCTGGTCAAAGCTCATGTAATTAACCAGATTAGCTGTATTTACCCCGCCTGTGGGCATCCATCTGAGAGTTTTATACGGACCTGCTAGTGCCTTGAGCTTATCTACTCCTCCGTTCTGTTCAGCCGGGAAGAACTTAACCGCATCAAGGCCAAGCAACATAGCCTGCTCCATCTCACCTGCCGTTGCGGTACCGGGAAGCATACATACGCCCTTATCCAGCACATACTTTGTTATCTCAGGATTAAAGCCCGGGCTTACTATGAAGCTTACTCCGGCCTCTATTGCCCTGTCCGCCTGCTCTTTTGTAAGAACCGTGCCTGCTCCCACTATCATCTCGGGAACCTCTGCAACTATGGCCTTGATCGCATCGGCTGCCGCTTCCGTACGGAAGGTAACCTCGGCTGCGGGAAGCCCTCCCTTAACAAGAGCTTTGGCAAGCGGTACCGCCTTTTTTGCATCTTCAATAGCTATAACAGGCACTATCCCGATATCATGGATCCTGTTAAGTAAATCGTTCAATTTATTCACTCCTTTCAGTTTTTGTGCTTAACTGATGTCTTCTTATCTAAACAGTCATACAAAGTCTTCTCTCATCGGCGTAAAGATATCAAGAAGCTTTACATTGGTAAGGCATTCTATACCATGCATCACATTGGGGGCAACAATATATGTATCGCCCGCATTAAGTGTTACATCCTCGCTTCCTTCTTCCTTATATATAAGAGAGCCTTCAATAACATAGCCTATCTGCTCATGGGGATGCTTATGCATTTCACCCACTGCTCCTTTTTCGAACTTAAGCTCCACATTCATTATGTTGTCGCTGTAAGCCAGGACCTTGCGCATCACTCCGCCACCGAGATCCTTATACTGTTTATCCTTGTTATAAACGTGCATGGTAAAGTACTCCTTTTCTTCCCCTGACCGGGGATCCTGAAAGACTGTTTTACTCCCGCTCCCGAGCCGTATCTGTGTCCTGTTTGAAAAGTAACGGTCTGACCTTCTTGATCTCTTCAATATCCTTTTCAAAAAACCAGATGTGCTCATGAAGCAGCTTTCTGTATGTTTCTTTATTCCTGGCACCGATACTGCTTACCAGCTGCTCATGCGATTCGAGAGTCCTGTCATTATAGGTCTTCTCTCTGATTATCAGAAATCTTATCCTGTTATAGTGAGCCATCGTATTTGCCACAAGCTCTGCTGCCAGTTTCTGTCCGGCCACAAAATATGTGACTGCATGAAATTCATTATCGTATCTTAAGTAATCATAGGTTTTGAACGGATCCTCCATCTCACCGGATATTTCTTCCATCTGCCTGCAGTATTCCCGCATTTTCCGGATGTCATCCTCAGAAACGTTCTCAAACAGTCCGTCCACCACACCCATCTCAAGGGCTCTTCTTACAAACCACTCCTGCTTTGCCCTGTTCTCATCTATCTTTGAAACAACAGAACCGACCTGTGGGTATATATCAACCAGTCCCTCGGTCTCAAGCTTAACAAGAGCCTCTCTTGCCGGAGTACGGCTTACATTATATCTGTCAGCTATCTTGGCAGCCGACAGCACCTCACCGGGCATCAGAGACAGAGTCATTATATCCCGCTTAAGGTTTTCGTATGTCAGAGCATTCAAAGATTCAACCATTTGTACCTCCCCGGAATTGTTCTGTCTTCCTGATAATCAGATACCAAAATATCTTTTCGCATTATTATAGGATATTCCCTCAACAATCCTCTTAAGTGTCTTCTCATCGCACGGATATTCGCCGTTCTCAACCCAGCCACCTATGAGATTGCACATTATCCTTCTGAAATAATCATGTCTTGTGTAAGACAGGAAGGATCTGGAATCGGTAAGCATTCCTATGAAGTTGCCAAGGAGCCCCAGGTTAGCAAGTGATTTCATCTGCTCTTCCATACCCGACTTCGTATCATTGAACCACCACGCCGGTCCATGCTGTATCTTACCGGGAACCTCAGATGACTGGAAGCATCCGAGGATGGTTCCTATCTGCTCGTTATCAGCCGGATTAAGCGAGAAAATGATCGTCTTGGGAAGTTCGTCCGTCATATCAAGCTCGGACAGAAGGTTTGCCACGCTTCCGCCGCAGGTATTCTGAGCGATCATATCATAGCCTGTATCCGGACCAAGCTTTTTAAACATCCTTTCATTCATATTCCTTAAGCATGAATAATGCAGCTCCATTACGATATTATGCTTATGATATGCCTTACCCAATGCAACAAGAACAGCGGTCTGATAGCCCTCTGCTTCCTCAGGGCTCACGGGCTCACCGTTCATTGCTTTTTTGAAAGCAGTATCGCATACCTCCATAGGCAGCTTCCTGAACGGAACATAATCAAGACCGTGATCCGAGGCAAGACATCCGCGGGATGCAAAGAATTCCACCCTGTTTACCAGCGCGTCTATTACATCCTGCGTTGAATCAAGGCTCTCCCTGCCCGCAGCTTTGGCAAGGCTTCCAATATACTCCTTAAAGCCCGGCTTTGAAATATTGATGGCCTTATCCGGCCTGAAGGAAGGTCTTACGAGAAAGTCAACGCTTTCATCCTTTGCTATTTTTTCATGCCATTCAAGCGAATCGACCGGATCATCCGTTGTACCCACATAAGCAACATTGCTCTGTCTGATCAGTCCTCTGGCCGACATCGAAGGATCGTTCTTAAGTCTTTCATTGCATTTGTTCCATATTGCTTCCGCATTATCTGCATTTAACGGCTCGGTAACACCGAAATACTTCTTAAGTTCAAGATGGCACCAGTGATACATGGGATTACCTATAGCCATGCTGAGCGTATCCGCAAAGCCCTTAAACCTTGCAAGCTCATCCTTTCTTCCGGTTACCTCATCGTCAGCCATGCCGTTTGATCTCATAAGACGCCACTTATAATGATCTCCGTAATAGCTTCCGTCAGCCTGCTTCCCCCCGAACCACACATCTCCGAGACTGTCAAATCTGACATCTTCATATATTTCCCTCGGCGAAAGATGACAATGGTAATCTATTATAGGAAGGTTTTCTGCATAATCATGAAACAGATGCTTCGCCGTATCATTTCCCAATATAAAATCATCATCCATAAATCTCTTCATTTAAGCTTACTCCTCTTATCCGATTGCTTCATAAATTTTTATTCCCTGTATATCTTTCCGTTAACGCTGAACTCTTCCCGATGCGTCGCCGCCGGCAAGCTTTTTTACTTCATCAATGCTCACTCTGTTGAAATCACCCTCAACCGAATGCTTTAATGCTGATGCTGCCACTGCGAATTCAATTGCATCCTGTGTCGAATATCCGTTAACCAGTGAGTAGATAAGTCCTCCGCCGAAGCTGTCGCCTCCGCCCACTCTGTCAACAATATGTAAATGATACTGCTTGGAGAAACAGTAATCCCTGCCGTCATAGAGCATTCCCTGCCAGTCATTGTCATTGGCGGATATTGAAGTACGAAGCGTTATTGCCACCTTTTCAAAGCCGTACTTATCTGCAAGCTGTTTCGCTACCTACATATATCCCTCGGTATTAAGCTTTCCACCCGTAATGTCGCTTCCCTCTGCTTCGATACCGAACACATCCTTGGCATCTTCTTCATTGGAAATACATACATCCACATACTCGCATATCTTTGTCATTGCCTCTCTTGCCTGTTCCCTCGTCCACAGCTTTCCTCTGTAATTAAGATCACAGCTTATCTTTACACCATGTGCATGAGCTGCCTTGCAGGCATCAAGACATATATTTACGAGGTTTTCACCAAGAGCGGGTGTAATACCGGTGAAATGGAACCAGTCCGCTCCTTCGAATATCTTATCCCAGTCAAAATCGGAAGCAGATGCCTCCTGGATAGACGAATGTGCCCTGTCATAAATACATACGCTGCCTCTCTGTGAAGCTCCCTTTTCAAGGAAGTAGATACCAACCCTGTCACCGCCTCTTGCGATATAGCTTGTATCCACGCCGAAATATCTCAAGCTGTTGACAGCAGCCTGTCCTATTGCATGCTTCGGAAGCTTGGTAACATATACGGAATCCATGCCGTAATTGGCAAGCGATACCGATACATTAGCCTCTCCGCCGCCGAAGGTTGCCTGCATCTGGTCATCCTGAAAGAACCTGTAATAGCCGTTAGGCGCCAGCCTTAGCATTATCTCACCAAAAGTTACGATCTTTCCCATCACTTATCCTCCTGTATAAACAACTCTATTTTCTGTCTGCAGCGCTTTCCTTCTTATTGAGCATATCCGAAAGAAAAGCGTACAGTTCATTGCGTGTTTCCTTTAAAACGCTGTTCCTGAGTATATAGCCGTTGCCATCCTCCATATAAATAAGGAGGATGGTCGGCTTCTTTACTACTGCCCTGACACTCTTCCACTGCTTGTGCTGCTTCCGGCCGTCGGATATTATCGTAACCCCCGCCTGAGAGAAGGCCAACTCAAGCTCGGGATACACCCCGCCAAGAGAAGCCCTGGCACGAAGCCATATGATAAGAGGCTGGAACACAGTAAATATAAGCAGGAACAAAAGCATTACCGTCCTGAAAAGATCCGACGCATCCCGCCACCGGCTTATTATAAGCACTATGGCAGAAACGATGCAGACCAGATTTACCACACCCATAAACGATGAGTAGGCATAATACATTGAGGCCTGCCACAGATCTGAAGTTTTCACGCGGTATTTGTAATTAAAATTCATTTCCGTCTCCGGTTTGTTTCCAACAATACATTATTATGATCATCGCAGTTCCATATTCTTCAGCTTATTTGCTCAGCAGTTCAGGCAGGAACATCGCGATACCCGGAATAAAGGTTACCAAAAGCAGTGTGATGATCATGCAGACATAGAACGGAAGTGTTGCCTTGACAACTCTCTCCATCTTACAGTGACCGACAGCCGAACCTATGAAAAGCACTGCACCTACAGGAGGTGTCAGAAGACCGATACCACAGTTAAGCACCATGATGATACCAAACTGTACAGGTGTGATTCCTATTGATGTTGCTATAGGGAGCAGTATGGGCGTTGCTATAAGAATGATCGGTGCCATATCCATGATACATCCGAGTATAAGGAGAATAAGATCAATAAGCAGCGCGATAACATAAGGGTTGCTCGATACACCGAGGATTGCCTTGGAAGCCATATCCGGTACGTGAAGCCTGGTAAGACAGAAACCGAATATTGCCGATGTTGAAATAAGAATAAGCACTATCGAAAGCGTATCGATACATTTATCCAGTGCCTGCCATACACCCTTCCAGTTAAGTCCCTTATAGATAAATACCGAAACTATAAGGCTGTATATAACCGCTACAGCCGCTGACTCTGTAGCTGTAAAGACACCGCCTACAACGCCTACGACAACAATAAGTACTGCTGCCAGTGCCCAGAACGAAGTAACGAACTGTTTTCCGAGACGCTTGATGGAGAACTTGTCGCCCTTGGGATAATGACGTTTCTTGGAAATTATATACGAACCTACCATAAGCGATGCTGCCAGCAGCGCTCCGGGAAGATATCCCGCAAGGAACAGAGCTCCTACCGATACTCCTCCGGCACTCATTGCGTAGATTACCATATTGTGGCTTGGCGGAACCAGAAGTCCCTCACAAGATGATGTTATCGTAACCGCTGTTGAGAAATCATCATCATATCCCTGATCCACCATCATGGGGATCATTATTGAACCGATAGATGCTGTATCGGCTGCAGCCGAACCTGAGATGCCTCCGAAGAAATATGATGCAACGATGTTAACCATTGCCATTCCTCCGGTCATCCATCCGACTATCGAATCAGCCAGTGCAATGAGATTATCCGATATTCCTCCGGTTCCCATAAGGACACCCATTGTTATAAAGAACGGAACAGCCATCAGTGAAAATGAACTGATTCCCTTAACCATATACTGACATATTGTTGCAAGGCTCTGTCCCTGAACCATAAGACACAGTACAGACGAAATACCTACCGCATATGCGATCGGGAAGCGGAGCAAAACCATGAGCAGGAAGCTTCCCAGCAAAACAACTATTGCCAAAGTCTGTGCACTCATTTCTTATCACTCTCCTTTCCCTTCATTGAAGCCTCTTCTTCTGCCGCTTTCTTAAGCGCTTCGGTCACCTCATCCTTATCCTCGATCGCTCCCGACATATAATCACTCTTAAGTACGATTGACTTGATATGAGCGTAAAATGTCTCGAGCTCAAATATTATCATTGCTGCTCCGGCAACCGGGACCGGCAGATACATCCATATCCTGGATACACTCGGCATTGATACATAAGTACCTTTCGAACCTATCGTTGATGCATACTGTATTCCGACTACAAGCATGATGATCGCAAAAGCAAAAACCATCAGATCAGCAAGAATATCGAGTGCCTTAAGTACACCATCCGGAAGATACCGGTCGAATGCCGTCATCCTTATATGGGCTCCTCTTCTTATTGCAAGCGCCGCTGACAAAACGGCCATATATGACATAAGCGTAAGTACCACTTCCTCTGACCATGAGGGATCGGGGATAAAGCTTATGTAACGCCCCATAACAGCCATTGTGGTTATCAGTATGTCGGCAATAAGCAACAGCTTACATATGACAAGAACCACTTTGTATATTGCATCATATACGGGCTTGATCCTGTCCAACTTCTCAATCATAAGACTATCTTCTCCTTCTTTTATTTATAGTAAGGGCACAGCACCTGCTGATGCTGTGCCCTTAATCACCACTTATAAACCTTCAAAAGCTCAGTGTGATTTATTTCTTACTGAAGATCAAGAATCTTCTGATACAGATCCTTAAGCTCGTCTGTGTTAACCTGCTCGTCTATAACCTTTGCTACTGCATCCTGCCAAGGCTTGATATCGGTTACTTCGATTACGTTACATCCTTCGTCCTTAAGCTGCTGAAGAACTTCTGCTTCCTTGTCTGCAGAGATCTCCTTGCAGTACTCACCTGCAAGCTTGCCTGCTTCCATCATTGCTTCCTGCTGAGCCGGTGTCATCTTGTCCCATGCGGAATCAGTGATGATAACCTCGATAGCGCCAAGTGTATGTCCGTCAAGGATGATGTTGTTTGCAACCTCAGGGAATGCGTTTGACTTATAGTTGGCGATGGGCTGCTCTGCTGCATCAACAACGCCTGTCTGAAGTGCTGAATAAAGCTCACCGAAAGCTACAACTGTAGGTGAAGCGCCAAGACCTTCCACAAGACCGTTCATAACAGGGTCATTGGAAACACGGATCTTCATGCCTGCCAGATCTTCGATACCCTTGATCTCATTAACCGTAAAGAAGTGACGGAAACCTTCCTCGCCATAGAACAGACCGCGTACGCCTGCACCATTCTTCTGAGGCTCCTCAAGGAAGTCCTTTGCAAGATCGCTCTGTGCGAAGTTCCAGAAATGATCCCTGCTTACGAATGTGTAAGGAAGTGAAAGAAGCAGCGACTTCGTTCCGCCGTAGCTTGTAAGTGAGAATGCCGAGATACGTGAGATATCACAGATTCCGTTGTCTGCAAGCATTCCGTCAAGGATATCATTCTCCGATCCGAGAACACCGCCTGCCTGAAGGTCGATCTCGATAGAACCGCCCGAAAGCTTCTCAACCTCTTCCTTGAACTTCGTGTCTGTCATACCAACGATGGTATCAAGAGGGTTAACCTCTGCCATAACGAAGGTAACCTTGGGATCGTTCGCTGCTGCAGCTTCGGATGTTTCCTCAGCAGGCTCCTCTTTTGCCTCCTCAGCGGGCTCCTCTGCCTTCTCTTCAGCTGCAGGCTCCTCAGCCTTCTCCTCTGCTGCGGGTTCAGCAGCTGCGGGAGCTTCTGCCGCCGGTGCAGGTGCTGCGCTCTGCAGACCACATCCTGCAAGAAGCGATGCTACCATCGTTGCAGCCAAAACAACTGATAATAATCTTCTCTTCATAAGTATTTCCTCCTTAAGAAATATATTGTTTGTTGCCGACCGTCGGCATACCGTTCTTTTCACAAATCCTTCGTCTCTGTTATCAGAACTCCGGTTGCCTTTCGTCTGACATGTTAGATTATGCGTATAGTTTAACATGCTAGTATGCAAGTGTAAAGATGTAATAATAAACAGAATGGAATATATATTTTAGTGCATTTTCACAACAAAACCCATTCCCGACGCCACATTTATTTACAAACTAAACTAATTGTGATATGTTTTAACTATTCAGGACAGCAGCTTCATTAATAAAAAGCTGTCGTCAAGCTGGCTTGTTCGACAGTTTTTTTATTAATGAAGCTATTGGATGAATCCAATACAGTGAAAAAAGCGAAGCTTTTTAAACCTGTCCTGAATAGTTAATAACCCCAAAACCATAAGGACAATAAATGAACCTGTGCAAGAAAAGTTTCATATACATAATGACAATCTGCAGTACACTCGCCTGTATCCTCTCCGGCTGCTCCGGATCCGGATCTGACAGCGAACAGGCTGCTCCCTCTTCTTTTGAATTCGAAGCCCTGTCGGAAATAAAAGACGGACGCCCCGATATATACCTTATACTAAAGCTTATCGATTCAAGCTACTGGCAGGTTATAATAGACGGTGCAAGGGATGCCGCTGCCGGTCTTGACTGTAATCTGTATATGTCGGGAACAGCCTATGAAACCGACTGGGAAGGTCAGCTTGTCATCCTTGAGCAGTGCATGGAACGAGGAGCCGATGCCATAATACTCGCGCCTGACGACTCTGTAAAGCTGTCGCCCAAGATTGAAGAGATATACGCTCAGGGTATTCCGATGATATTTATAGATACCGCAGCCAACACAGAACAGTTTGACGTCTGTTATATGACGGATAATCTTCTGGCTGGGCAGATGGCGGCCCAGGAAATGCTTTCCGAGCTTGAGCTTATGGGAATCTCACAGAATGAAGAAGCCTATGTGGGTATTGTTGTCGGACAGGCGGCATCGCTTACCATCAACGAACGTCTGGCGGGTTTCTACCAGTACTGGACAAAGAATTCGCCCGACAAATGGCATATAATTTCAGACATAATGAACTGCAACGGCGATATCAGCACAGCTGCAGGCATGATCACGAAATCCCTGGAGGAATATCCTGCTCTTCACGGACTGTACGGCACCAATAACGGTCCTTCAAAAGAAATCGCAAGGTTTGTTTCGGATAATGCCCGCACCGATATTGCAGTGGTTGGCTTTGATTATTCCGATGAAATAAAAAGCATCATCAACTCGGATGATTATTACGCATCCACAATGCTCCAGCGTCAGTATGATATGAGCTTTAAGGGAGTACAGACCGCCATGAAGCTGCTTGAAGGCGAAAAAATAAATACAAAATTCGTGGATACCGGAGTGGTAACGGTAAACAGACGTACACTTAACAATCCTGACGTTGTTTCCGTAATAGAACATAACTGATAACGTTTCAATGAGAAAGAATAAAGAGAAAGAAAAAAAACCGAATTCAACAGAGAATAACAGATCTTTCTATATGACCATCATTCTGTGTATGATAATATTTATGGCTTCCATAGCATATCTTATTATCTCGTTTAACAGACTTATCTCACAGCACGATGAGCATCTGTCCAGCGAGATCTGTACTCTTTTAACAGAAAAAATGAACAATTCCCTTCGTTTCATGACCGATTCCGCAAAGGACATTTCCGAGGTGCTTTCCGCTCAGGATTTCAAGGATCTGGGCGATATCTACAGGAAGCTTTCATCTGACAAGAGAAGTAATTATGTCGGTATAGGCTTTATAGACGAGGAAGGGCTGTTGTATGCAACTCCGGCGGAACGTTACGAATTCCGCAAATGGAACCTGTTATCCGCAGCAACATACGATCAGGATATAACCATTTCGGCGCCCTACCGCTCCACTACCACAGGACAGCCCGTGATCACCCTTTTCACTTCATTCAGATACGCGGGAGGGCGACAGGGAACAATGTTCATAACCTACAGACTGAGTGATCTTCAGGATATCGTTAACACCGAATCCCTGACAGACGAGATCGAGATATGGCTTATGGACGCTGAATCGGCAAACATGATACAGTGTGTGGGAACAGCCCATTATGCCATCGGAAGCTGGTCTAACGCCTATCTTTCCATGCAGGATATTAACGAGGAATACAAGAAAGCCTATGACGAGTGGCACAAAAGCATGGTAAAAGGCACAAAAAATGCCGCGCTTAACTACAAAATAGGCAGGATCAACTATTCGCAGTTCTGCGCTGCCATAGACAATATGCCGGGATGGTACGTTGTCGTCCGTATTCCGGGAAATGCCCTGTCGGCAACAATGAATACCTTCAGGAACTATGTGCTCATCTTCCTTGCTCTACTGCTTACCGTGGTCATACTTCTCATCATAAATATGTACGCAAGAAACAGGAAAGAAAACCGGAAACTCGAGCAACTGTCCATTCACGACCCTCTGACAGGGCTTCTTAACCGCAGAGCCTTCGACAATGCGGCACAGCAGCTGGTAAACAGTGGTGAGCCATCCGTCTTTATATTCTTTGATATAGATTATTTCAAGCAGGTAAACGATCTGTTCGGACACGACTCGGGAGATAAGATACTTAAAACCTTCTCCGAAATACTGAAGTCACATTTCAGGGGGACTGATCTGATATCAAGATATGGCGGTGACGAATATGTTGTACTCGCAAGTACCGATTCTGTACCGGGGATCAGCCGTACTCTCGCTGCCATCCGCGATGAGTTCCACAGTGTTAAATCATCGGATTTCTCAAGCACGATAACCGACCACATATTTACCTTCAGCGCAGGAGCGGCAATATCTCCCGCAGATTCTTCCGAATTCGAAGAACTGAAGAAATGCGCGGACGAAGCACTGTATAAGGTCAAGGAATTCAACAGGGACGGTTATCTTTGGTATGATGAAGCAATAAAACCTGACTACATATAAACACAGAGAGGAGCCCTTAATTTATGAACATCGTCGAGGAAGCAATCATTTATGCAACCATCATGCATCAGGGAAAGGTACGAAAATTCAAGAACAGACCATTTATCCTTCATCCATTGGAGGTGGCTGAGATCCTGTCTACAATGACAGATGATGAGGAGATCATTACCGCAGGCATTCTGCATGATATTGTCGAAAGCACGGACGGTACATTGGAGGAGATTGAGAAAAGATTCGGAAAACGTGTGGCGTATCTGGTCCAGTCCGAGTCGGAAAACGACTATCCGGATAAGGACCGTAGTGAAACCTGGAAGATACGTAAGGAGGAGTCTCTCGCTGTCCTGAGAAACAGTAATGACCGCGGTGTTAAAATGGTCTGGCTTGCCGACAAGCTTTCCAATCTGCGTTCGATATCCGGTATGTATTCGGAAATGGGCGAGGCGATCTGGGATACTCTCGATGAGGGCGACCCTGTCATGCAGCGCTGGTACTACAAGACAGTTGCAGAGCTTATAGAGCTTTCGCTCAACAGAACCGGAGCCTTCAAGGAACTTATCAAACACATTAATTTCATCTGGCCCAACACATTTGATTCCGATAAGGCCAGATACAGGAAGTATAAAGAGATTTCCCTGGACGGATGTACACTTCTGGGCCGCGGCGCCAAGGGCGAGGTATATCGGTATGACGAGGAACTTGTAATTAAGGTATTTAATCATAATAATACCTACAAAGACGTGGAACAGGAAATCGCTCTGGCCAGAAAAGCCTTTATATTGGGTGTGCCTACCGCCATTTCCTTCGGAATAGTCTCTGTGGGCGACCGCTACGGCGCGATGTTTGAAATAGTTGATTCCAAATCCATCTCAAAATCTATCTCAACAGCACCGAGGCAGGTCAAAACATATGCACAAATTATGGCAGAGCTTGCACACAACATTCACAGTATTTCTGTTGATGATGAGAATACTTTTCCGAATGTAACACTGAGACTCAGGGATTATGTTGAGGGCGGAATCGCTCACGAGAACAGGGAACTTGCGCAGAAATGCATGGCGCTTATAGACACTGTTGCTCCCTTCAATACTCTTATCCATGGTGATTTTCACACCGGAAACGTATTTATGGTAAAGGGAGAGCCCCTTCTTATCGATATGGACAGGATTTCCACAGGACATCCGATCTCCGAGATAAGCGATCTTTACTATACCTATGTAGTCCGCGGTGAAGAGGGGGCATCTTTTGTTGAAGATTTTATGGGCTTTCCCTATGAAACCTCCAAAAAGTTTTTCCGCTATTTCCTTAAGCAATA
>JAEEGL010340679.1_pt1 | contig 27483 bp, 31 predicted proteins | sample 9134231 | NCBI WGS metagenome assembly JAEEGL01 (sample SAMN16246548, study PRJNA631951) | gut metagenome | biome: gut microbiome; feature: rumen; material: fiber-attached | host: Bos | place: Iran: Karaj | collected 2018-10
ATAAAATATCTTAAAAACGAATGTACTTCTGAGGAATTTGTATGGTTAAGTGAAATATTTAGTGAGATAGTTGAAATATGTCCATCACAAGAATTTATTGATGAATTATATAAACTAGCTGAGAAGTATCCTGAAGAGACTGAAAAGTATAACGTTATGAGTTTCATTAATGAAGCTGCAGGATACTTAGAAGAAAAATAAAAAAAGAATAGCGAAAACTATTCTTTTTATGTTCCAACTGGGGCGTCCTAAGAGAATCGAACTCTTGCATACTAGTGCCACAAACTAGCGTGTTAACCACTTCACCAAGGGCGCCATATCAATTTGACTACTTTATTTTATAATAATATTTCCTTTTTTGCAAGTATTAATGTTATAATTTGTTTATAATGGAGGATAATATGAAATATAAATTAACATTAGGTAAAATAATTAAACATTTTCATTTGGTTAATAAACATAGATTTATTGTATTTAAATTATCTATAAAAGCCGGAGTTCCATTACAGGGTTTAGTTCATGATTTAAGTAAATATTCTTTTGCTGAATTTTTTGAGGAAGCTAGATATTATGCTGGTACTTATAGTCCTATAAAGAATGCTATAGATGATATGGGATATAGTAAAGCCTGGTTACATCATAAAGGAAGAAATAAACATCATTTTGAATATTGGTATGATTATGGTTTAGATAATCCTGCTATTGTTATGCCTTTTAAATATTATGCTGAACTAGTTTGTGATAGTATGTCTGCTTGTATAGTGTATAATGGTAAAAATTTTAGAAATGACTCTCAATTGAAATTTTATGAGAAAAAACGCGAACATATAATATTAGATCCTAGATTTGATCAACTTTTACTTAGAACATATAAAGATATAAGTGAACATGGTGTAAACTATGTTGTTAGGAAAAAATATTTAAGAAAATTATATGATGAATACATTGTATAATTTTTTTTAATCATAATTAGCACTCTATATTGACAAGTGCTAATTTAGTAGTATAATATGTTATGAGAGGTGATGAATATGTTTAATCAAAATGAAGAAGAAGATGTTTTGAAGAAATATGGACGAGATATCACTAAAGAAGCAAAACATGGTAAGATTGATCCTGTTATCGGTAGAGATGAAGAAATTAGATCAATTACTAGAGTATTAAGTCGTAGAACTAAGAATAATCCTGTTCTTATTGGTGAAGCTGGAGTTGGTAAAACTGCTATTGTTGAAGGACTTGCTAATAAGATTATTAAGGGCGATGTTCCAGCATCTTTAAAAAATAAAAAGATATGGGAATTAAATTTAGCTAGTCTTATTGCCGGTGCTAAATATAGGGGTGAATTTGAAGAAAGACTTGAAAAAGTGCTTAAAGAAATTAAAGATAGTGATGGAGAAATCATTATGTTTATTGATGAAATTCATATGATAGTTGGTACTGGTAGAACTGATGGTGCTATGGATACTTCTAATATCTTAAAGCCTATGCTTGCTAGGGGTGATATTCATGTCATTGGAGCAACTACTTTAAAAGAGTATCGTGAATATATTGAAAAAGATAGTGCTTTAGAGAGACGTTTTCAAAAAGTATTAGTAAATGAGCCTAGTGTTGAAGATACTATAACTATACTTAGAGGAATAAAAGATAAATTTGAAATACATCATGGAGTTGAAATTAAAGATAGTGCTTTGATTTCAGCAGCAACCTTATCTAATAGATATATTACTGATAGATTTTTACCTGATAAAGCAATTGATTTAGTAGATGAGGCTTGTGCAACTATTAGAGTTCAAATGGATTCAGTTCCTTTTGAATTAGATACTTTAACTCATAAAATTATGAAATTAGAAGTAGAAAGACAAGCAATAAAAAAAGAAAAAGATGATTTATCAATGAAAAGGAAAGAAGAAATTGATAAAGAATTAGATGAATTAAAAGAAAAAGAATCTGATTTAAAAGAGGCTTGGAATAAAGAGAAAAATTTAAATACTGATATTAAAAATAAGAAAAAAGAACTAGATGAAGCTAGATTTGAATTAGAACAAGCTGAAGATAAATATGATTTAGAAAAATGTGCCATTTTAAAACATGGTACTATTCCTAAATTAGAAAAAGAATTAGATGAATTAAATCAAAGTAATAAGAGTAGATTATTAAGTAATATAGTTGATTCTAATGATATAGCTGATATTGTATCTAAATGGACACATATTCCTGTTTCAAAACTTCGTGAAAGTGAAAAAACTAAATTATTAAAATTAGAAGATAATATGAAATTAAGAGTAATGGGACAAGATAATGTATTAAAACTTGTTAGTGATGCGATTATTAAAAGTAGAAGTGGTATTAAAGATCCTAAAAAGCCTATCGCTAGTTTTATGTTTTTAGGACCTACTGGAGTTGGTAAAACTGAAGTTGCTAGAACACTTGCTTTTGAATTATTTGATGATGAGTCTCATATGGTTAGAATTGATATGAGTGAATATATGGAAAAATTTAGTGTATCTCGTTTAATTGGTTCTCCTCCAGGATATGTTGGATATGATGAAGGTGGACAACTAACAGAAGCAGTTAGAAGAAATCCCTATAGTATTATTTTATTTGATGAAGTAGAAAAAGCTCATCCGGAAGTATTAAATTTATTATTACAAATATTAGATGATGGTCGTCTTACTGATAGTAATGGTCGTACAGTTGATTTTAAAAATACTATTATTATTATGACTAGTAATCTAGGTAGTGAATATGTATTAGATAATCAAAAGGATAAAGTTATTTCTGAAGTAAGAGCACATTTTAGACCTGAATTTATTAATAGAATTGATGAAATAATTGTATTTGATGCATTAAGTAAAGATGTTATTTATAATATTCTTGATAAAACTATAAGTGATATTGAGTCTCGTCTAAAAAATATTAACTTACATATCGAATTAACTGATAAAGCTAAAGATGAATTAGTTAATGCCGGATATGATATTAATTATGGGGCTAGACCTTTAAAGAGAGTTGTATCAAGAGAAGTGGAAACATTACTTTCTCATCACATAATAAATGGTGATATTAAGTATGGGGATACTGTGGTAATAGATTATAGAAATAATAATTTTACTATTAATAGAAAATAGAAGAAAATATTTAATTTTCTTCTTTTTTAGTTTATAATGAGAATAGGTGAAGCATATGTCAATGAGTAATGAAGATTTAGAAAGAACTGGCTTATATCGCACCTTAATGGAATCTAGAGATGAGGGAGAAGGAACTCTAACTGATTTAGAAGAAATTAAAGAAAGATTAGATTATATGGATATAGATGAAAGTAAAAAGAATAAATATTTACATTTGATTGCTGAAATCCAAAAAGAAAAAGATGAAAAGACAAAGAGATTTTTGTTTCATCAACTTGCTAATATAATAAATAAAGAGGGGTAATTTATGAGTAATTTTTATCATTACTTAAGTACTATTACTGGAATTGATGAAGTTTATTTTTATTTGATTCTTACTACTGCAATAGTTGTAATTATTTTTGTTTTAATAAAAAGATTAGCAGAATTTATTGTTAGAAAAAGTGTTCCTTTACTTAGACAATATAGTGTTAATCAAACTGTTCAAATGATTATAAATGTATTGTTTGTAGTTATTATGTTTTTTGTATGGGACAATTATATTAAAAATATAATTACATTAATTAGTATTATTGGAGCATCTTTAATTGTTGCTTTAAGAGAAGGTGTATTAAGTTTTGTAGGAGGCTTATACATTAGAGTAAAGAGATTATTTGTATCAGGAGATAGAATACAAATAGATGATATTATTGGAGATGTTATGAGTGTTTCTACATTTGATTTTGATATATTAGAGATATCAAATGATACTCATGGACAATCTACTGGTATTATGATTACTTTACCAAATTCTTATGTTTTTACTAGAAATATAAAAAACTATACTAAAGGATTTAAATATATATGGAATGAATTGACTATAAAAGTTCCAGTTGATTGTGATTTAGTTAACAATAAAAGAGAATTATATAGGATAGTTAATAATAATGAGAATGTTAAATATATTGTTGAAAAAATGAAAGTTCAAAGCAATGTTGTAGGTACTACTAATAATATTTATTTTAGTAAATATGATCCTATAATTTATACTAAGATTGTAGATGATCATATAGAATTAACTATTAGATATTTAGTTGATCCTAAGAAGAGTAGAATCGTTGAAAGTATGATTTGGAATAAGATATTTGAATCATATAAAGAGGAGAAAATTAATTTATATTTGAAAGGGTGATTAGTATTAAAAAGTTATTTAAAGTATTTATTATTGGTATTTTTTTACTTATATTTGGATTTACTATTTTTACTAATATTTCTTTAAATAGTAATAATAATTCTAATGGAATTTTTGGATATAAAATGTATGTTAAAGATAATAATTTATATGTTCTTAAAGAGGCAGAATTATTTGATCTTAATCCTGGAGATTTAGTTGTTTATAAAGATTTTGATAATAAATTATTAGTTACTAGATTATTTTCTAAGGATAATGATTGTTATAAGACTAAAGATGATTCAATTGATATGTTAAATAATAATGTTGTTTGTAATAATAATTTATTAGGAAGTGTTTCATTAAATATTACAAGAAGTCATGCTATAGTTATTTCTATTTTAGTAGTAGCTGGTTTAGTTCTTATTATGGCTTTATATTTCTTACTTAGAAGAAAAGATAATGATGAGGAAGTTATTGTTGAAAAAGAAATTATATTAGATCCTATTGTTACAGATGAAACTAAAATTAGGGAAGATATTAAAAGTAAGATTATTAATCCGGGAAAAGATAAGATAAAGGAAATTAGTGTTAATGTTAATGAAAAATTTGATTATAAGGCTATTCCTGTAGAAGAGAAAAAAGAAGAAGTACCTAAATATAGTGCTTCTAAAGATAAAAAAGAAGAAGAAATAGAAATTCTTGAATTATAAAAAGAAGATTATAAAATCTTCTTTTTTTTAGTTAGTTAATTCTTTTATTTTGTTTATAAAATATTCTTTAGCATCTTCTAGAGGAATATTTTTTATTACTGATACTTGGCTATATAGAGCTTCTTCAGCTTCTTTAAAATAAATTGAATCCTTTTCACCTTTTCTTTTTTTATTATTAACTCTTTCTTCGTTACGCAAATAAGTTGTTTTTATAACTTTAATTAAATCTTCTTCATTTCCTGAAGATAATAATCTTTTATATTCACTTTCCATAAATTTATCTTCTGTTTGTATGGTTTCAATAGAAGGAATTCTTTCTATTAAGTTGTTTAAATCATCTTCAGTTATTAAATCTCTTATTTTTGTACTTGAAACAGGTATTTCTAATTTTAATGTTTCATCTTTAATAGGCGCTAATATGTAATAATCTTCATCATTATATTTTTTTTCTTCTACGCCTTTAACTTTACATACATCTTTACCGAATATTAAATAATCATCTACTTTATACATATATCCCTCCCAAATTACATAAATCGATTATATTATACCACAAAATACTAAATTTTGTTAGTTTTATTTTTTAGCACTCTTTCTTGACAACTGCTAAAAAAGATACTATATTAATATCTAGAGGTGGTTAATTTGGAAAAACATGAATTTAAGAGTGAATCAAAGAAATTATTAGATTTAATGATTAATAGTATATATACAAATAAAGATATATTTTTAAGAGAGTTAATTAGTAATGCTAGTGATGCATTAGATAAACTATATTATAGAAGTTTAACTGATGATAAAGTTAGTGTTTCAAAAGAAGATTTAAAAATTGATTTAGCTTTTGATAAAGATGAAGGTACTATTACTATTAGTGATAATGGTATAGGTATGACTAAAGAAGAGTTAGCTGAAAATTTAGGAACAATTGCTAAAAGTGGAACATTAGATTTTAAAGATAATATGTCTAAAGAAGATAAGTTAGATGTTATTGGACAATTCGGAGTAGGTTTTTATTCTGCTTTTATGGTTGCTGATAAGATTACTGTAGAATCTAAGAGTATTGATTCTAAAGAAGCGTATGTTTGGGAGAGTAAGGGAGTAGATGGATATTCTATAGACAAAGGTACTAAAAAAGATAATGGTACTGTTATTACTCTACATTTAAAAGAAAATGATAGTGATTTTGCTTATGATAAATACTTGGATGAATATGAATTAAAAAATCTAGTTAAAAAATATAGTGATTATATTAGTTTTCCTATTAATATGATGGTTACTCATAATGAATTAAAAGATGAAGAAAAACATGAATATGAAGAGCATAAAGAATTAGAAACTCTTAATAGTATGATTCCTATTTGGAAAAGGGATCCTAAAGAAGTAAGTGATGCTGATTATGAGAATTTCTACATGGATAAGTTTGGAGATTTTGATAAACCATTAAAGAGAATTGCTTCTAGTGTTGAAGGTGTTACTTCATATAAAGCATTATTATTTATTCCTGGTCATGCGCCAGCTGACTATTATAATCCTAATTATGAAAAGGGATTAGCTCTATATTCTAATGGAGTAATGATCATGGAAAAATGTGCTGATTTATTACCTGATTACTTTAGTTTTGTTAAGGGTATTGTAGATAGTGAAGATTTACCTTTAAATATATCTCGTGAGACACTACAAGAAAGTAAAAGTTTAAGTTTGATTGCTAAAAATATAGAAGGAAAAATCAGAAGAGAATTAGAAGATATGCTTAAAGATGATAGAGCAACTTATGAAGAATTCTTTAAGACTTTTGGTGTTCAATTAAAATATGGTGTTTACAATAACTTTGGTATGGATAAAGAAAAATTACAAGATTTAGTAATGTTCTATTCAGCAGAACATGAGAAATTAATTACATTAAAAGAATATGTTTCTGAAATGAAGGAAGGACAAGAAAAAATTTATTTTGCTAGTGGATCATCTATTAGTAAGATTAATTCTATGCCACAAGTAGAACAAGTTAGAGATAAAGAATATGACATTTTATATTTAACTGATTATGTTGATGAATTTTGTGTTACAGCTATTTCAAAATATGAAGAAAAAGAATTTCAAAATATTGCTAGTGGTGAATTAGATTTAGAAACTGAAGAAGAAAAGAAAGAAACAGAAAAAGTTAATAAAAAGAGTAAAGATTTATTAAAAGCAATGAAGGATTTAATTCCTGATATTGATGAAGTTCGTTTTACTAATAAATTGAAATCACATCCTGTGTGTTTAACAAGTAAGGGTGATGTATCAATAGAGATGCAAAAAGTATTTGATGCTATGCCTAATGATTTAGGAATTAAAGCTCAAACAATATTAGAAATAAATGAAAAACATCCAATTAGTAAGAAATTAAAAGAATTATATAAAAATGATGATAAGACTGATTTCAATAATTATACTAAGATTTTATATAGTGAAGCATGTATTATAGCAGGTCTTCCTATAGATAATCCTACTGAAATAAGTGATTTAATTTGTGATGTAATTTCTAAATAAAAGTGAATATAAAAAATATTCACTTTTTAATTTAATATGAAAATAATTGTGATATACTATCTATAGTAGGAGTGTGTTTTTAAATGAAAGAAAAAGAATTGAAAAGATGGTTCGGTATTAGCAGTATTATGACTGTTGTTAATTTAATTGGGTTTATGATACTTAATCATAATATTTATTCAAATTTAGCAGGTTATACTTTTGGTAGAAGTTTTCAAGTATTTCTAGGTTTAATATTTTCTTCAATTGCTTTAGTTTTCATCGCATATTTATTAACTTTCTTTGTGAAAAAAGTATTTGATAGAAAGAATAAATTCAATAAAGTTAATAGTTATTTTAATTATATTTTAACTTTAGCAAATATTATTATATGCGGATGGTTAATACTTTATATTTTGTTTGCTATATTAGGATTAGATTGTTGTTCAGGTAACAAAACTTATTTATTATATTTAGATGTTACTACTAATATTATGACTTTCTTATTCTATATATCTTTATTTAGTAGTTTTGTTATTTTGTTTGGAAATAATTTCTTTAGTAAGATGAAGAAAGAACAAGTTAAATATATTGTTTTATTAGGCTTATTTGTTGTTAGTAATTTCTTATTAGTTACAGCTTGTAATACTTTGGCTCATGGTAATAATAGTGATTATTGTAATCATGCTAAGCCTTATATTGTTAATGCTTCTAAAACTAGATAATTATGAAAAGAGGTTATTATGAAATTAGATGGTAGAGTTGCGATAGTTACTGGCGGAGCTATGGGTAATGGCTTTGGTGTTGTAAAAGCTTTCTTAAGATATGGTGCTAAGGTTATTGTGATTGATTATTCTAATAAATTAGCTGATTCTCTACATAGTCTTGATAATCCTAATTTAATAGGGTATCAAGCAGATTTAAGAGATAAGAAAATGATCAATGCTATTGTTAAAGATATAGCTATAAAATATGGGAAAATAGATATATTAGTTAATAATGCTGGTATTTGTAAATTAGAAAAATTCATTGATATGAGTGATGATGTAAGAGATAGTCATTTTGATATTAATATTAAAGGTACTTGGAATATTACTAAGGCTGTTCTTCCTCATATGATTAAAAATAATTATGGAAAAATAGTTAATTTAAGTAGTGTTACTGGACCTATGGTAGCTGATAGTGGAGAGGTTGCTTATGCTACTACTAAAGCAGCTTTACTTGGATTTACTAAGTCTCTTGCTATGGAAGTAGTTAAAAATAATATATGTGTTAATGCTATAATGCCTGGTTATATCCATACACCTATGGTAGATGGTATAGCTGTTGATACTAATAAAGAAGATCCTGAAAGCGTAATTAAGGGAATTGCTGCAGGAATTCCAATGGGAAGACTTGGAACTATTGATGAATTAGGTGAATTAGCTGCATTTCTTGCTAGTGATGAAGCGAGTTACATTACTGGACAAGGAATAGTTATAGATGGAGGTTCTACATTACCTGAGACTAAAAGTGTAGGCGTATAAAAGAATAAATTCTGGGAGGCTAATACATGAGTTATGTATCTAAAAAAGAATTGGTGGTACTAGATGGTTACTTTAGAGCAAGTAACTATTTAAGCGTGGCTTTATTATATTTAATGGATAATCCTTTACTTAGAGAACCTTTTAAGATTAGTGATGTTAAACCTAATCCTGTTGGTCATTTTGGTACTGTACCTGGACAAAATTTTATTTATACACATTGTAATAGAGTTATTAAGAAATATAATTTAAAAATGATATATGTATCTGGCCCTGGACATGGTGGTCAGGCTATGATAACTCAAAATTATTTGGATGGAACTTATACTAGATTCTTTCCTGATTTTACTGAGGATATTGAAGGTATAACAAAACTATGTAGACATTTTGCTTATCCTAGAGGAATATCTTCTCATGTAGAAGCTAATGTACCTGGCTCAATTCATTCTGGAGGAGAGTTAGGATATAGTTTAGCTCATGCTGCTGGAGCTGTTCTTGATAATAAAGATTTAATAGCTTGTTGTGTTGTAGGAGATGGTGAAGCTGAGACTGGACCTCTTGCTACTTCATGGAATATTAATAAATTTTTAAATAAGAAAAATGATGGTGTAGTATTACCTGTACTTCATCGTAATGGATATAAAATTTCTAATCCTACAATATTTGGTAGAATGAGCGAAAAAGAAATTGGTGATTATTTTGGTGCATTAGGCTGGAAAGTATATTTTGTATCTGGAAAGGATACAATGGTAATGCATGATAAAATGGCTCATACTATGGATGATGTTATTGAGGATATTAATAAAATTAAGAAAAATGGTACTGGTAAGTATCCTATGATTGTTCTTACAACTCCTAAAGGATGGACTTGTCCTAAAGAAGTTGATGGATTACAAGTTGAAGGTAGCTTCAGATCTCATCAAGTGCCTGTTCCTATTTCTCATGATGAACCACATAATTTAGAATTATTATATAAGTGGTTATGTAGTTATCATCCTGAAGAATTATTTGATGAAAATGGTAAATTAAGAAGTGTGTTTAAAGAGTTTACTCCAACACCTAGTAAATGTATGGGTGCTAGTGTTTATGCCAATGGAGGAGTTACTACAAAAGAAATAATTACTCCTATACTTAAATCTTATATGGTAGATATTGGTGAACCTGGTAGAAGAAATAGACAAGATACTACTGAATTAAGTGCTTATATTAGAGATTTATTCTTATTAAATAAAGAAAATGATAATTTTAGAGCATTTGGTCCTGATGAAGCTTTATCTAATAGACTTGGTCGTATGTTTGAAGCAACTCATCGTACTTGGAATTATAGAACTGAGAAAAATGATGAATTCTTAAGTCCTAATGGAAGAGTAATGGATGCGTATTTATCTGAGCACTTAGTTGAAGGTATGTTAGAAGGATATTTATTAACAGGAAGATATGGATTTATAAATTCTTATGAAGCATTTATTAAAGTTGTTGACTCTATGATAGGACAACATGCTAAATGGTTAAAATTAGCTAGTGAAATTCCTTGGAGAACACCTATACCTTCACTTAATGTTTTATTAACAAGTCATGCATTCCAACAAGATCATAATGGTTATACTCATCAAGATCCTGGATTTGTTAATTCAATATTAAATAAGAAAAATGACTTAGTAAGAGCATATTATCCAGTTGATGCTAATACATTAATTTATACTTTTGATAAGTGTATTAGAAGTAAGAATTTAGTTAATGTTATTACTGCTTCTAAACAACCTAGACCACAATGGTTTGGAGAAGTTGATGCTAAAAGATTGGTTAATAAAGGTATAGGAATAATTGATTTTGCTTCTAATGATAATGGTGATCCTGATTTAGTACTTGCTTTTAGTGGAGATACAGCAATGATGGAAGTATTAGGTACAGTAGATATATTGAGAAGATCAATTAGAAATCTAAAAATTAGGGTTGTTTGTGTATTAGATGTAACTGTATTATCTAGAGATTTTCCTACTGGATTAAGTGATGCAGATTATAATGAGATATTTACTACTGATAAGCCTATTATTTATAATTTCCATGGTTACAAATCTACTATTAAAGATTTAGTATTTGAAAGAGAAAATAGAAATATTTCTATCCATGGTTATGATGAAGAAGGAAATATTACAACTCCATTTGATATGAGAGTTAAAAATGAAATAGATAGATTCCATTTAGTATTAGATGTTATTGAACATTTACCTAGATACAGGGAAAAAGCTGGATCTTTAAAAGATTGGTGTAATCAAATGTTAAAAGAACATTCTAGATATATTGTTAAACATGGTGAAGATATGCCATATATTAAAAACTGGAAATGGGATAATGATATAAATAAGTAGAAGTTTCTTCTACTTATTTTATTGTAATAATTAGTAAAATATGGTATAATAAGTACTCCTAGGAGGAGATTTTATGAAGTACATTCGTATAGTTGATGATTTTCATAAGTATGGGTCTTGTTTAGTAAGAATCATGAATTTTTTAAGATGCGTTAATAAGAGACATATTATTTTATGTAACAATTATTATGTTAATGGTCGCAGAATGAACATGAAACTTTTCTCCAAAGAACGTTTTGTTAGAGATGACTTTTTTGTTCCAGCAAGATATGTTGCGACAAATAGATTAGATAATATTAAATTTTTGGATGCTGATGAAGGTTAGTATCCTTTTATTTTTTTTTTATCTTTTTTAGCACTCTATATTGACAAGTGCTAAAAATAGTGATATAACATAATTATGAAAGGAAGTTGATAATATGAGTTTATTACCAGTAAGTTTTTGTGAAGATTTATTTTCTGGAGATAGAGATTTTAAATGTGACATATATGAAAAAGATAATAAATATTTCGTAGAAATGGATATTGTTGGTTATGATAAGAAAGATATCAACGTTTCTATGAAGGATGGTTATTTAGAAATCAGTGGATCAAAAGAAAATAATGAAGTAGATAAAGATAGAAAATATCTTAGAAGAGAACGTGAACATAGAGAATTTTCTAGAACATTCTATTTAGGAAGAGTAGATGATAATAGTGTAGAAGCTACTTTTAAAGATGGAGTATTAATAGTTTCTGCTAATAAATTAGATAATAATAATAAGAATATTGAAATTAAATAGGAGAGTGATTATATATGGATTTAATGAATAGAGATTTTGATGATTTATTTGATATTTTGCCTATTAGAAGAGACAATAGAATGAAATGTGATATTTATGAAAAAGATAATAAATATTATATAGAGATGGAAGTTCCTGGATTTAACAAGGAAGATATTGATATTTCCTTAAAAGATGGAAACTTGACAGTAAAAGCTGAAAAGAAAATGTCAAATGAAGAAAAAGATGATGATAAAAAGTATTTAAGAAAAGAAAGAAGTTATATGAGAACTGAAAGATCATTTAACTTAGGAAATGTTGATGAAGAAAATATTGATGCTTCATTTGAAAATGGTGTTCTAAATATTGTAATTCCAAAAGCAGAAGAAAATAAAAGAACTATTGAAATTCATTAATATAAAAAAGACATTTTATGTCTTTTTTTGTGTTATAATCATATTATGAGGTGTTATCATGAATAATAATAAATCTTTTAATATATTTGTGCCAGTAATAATTGGTATTATCTTAATATGTATATTATTTTATTTGATTGCGAATGTTAAACAGGATGTTATTAAGTGTAGTAAGAGTGATACTGATAGTTTGGGTATTACTATTAATGAAGAAATTACTACTACATTGAGTTCTAGAGAAATTGATTCTTTATTGATTACTAAGACAATTATATTGCCTCCAAAATATAGAAATAAAGCTAATTTTGAAGCAATAGAATTCTCTTTAAAGAAAGCATTTGACTATTTAGGTAATTCATATAAGATAAATGTTTACGATGATAGAGTTGTTTTGTCAATAAATTTAAAAAAGGAAAAACCTGTTATTTTAGATAATATTAGTTTTGCTGATAATAATGGTGGATTAAGTATTATTGTTAAAACTAATACTAAAGATAGTGAAATAATCACTTTAAGTGTTAATGATGAGTATAGTGAAGGGGAACTTATGACTACACTAAAAAATAGGGGGTATTCTTGTAACTAATGGATGAATATATAAGTAAAGTTGCTAGTAATTTAGATCTTTCTAATAATTTACAAAATATTAATGGTTTTTTACTAACTACAAAAGAATGTCAAGTATTAGATCAATTTGGAATTGATTATAAAAATTGTACTAGTTTAAAAGAAGTTTTATTTGAAGTTGAAGAAGTTTTAGAAGAACAATATGATGATCAATTAGAAGATGTTTCTATTAGTATTAGTGACAGAGACTACTATCAAAATAGTAATAAGTAATTGTTACTATTTTTGTTTTGTGGTATATTATGTATATAGTAGGGGTGATTAAAAATGACACATTATGAAGATACTTCTTATACTATTAGTATTAGTCCTATAATGTTACTTCCTGGTTTAATTATCGGCTTAATATCAATAATTTCTTTATGGAAATTATTTTCTAAAGTAGGTAAACCTGGTTGGCATTCAATAGTTCCTATATTAAATATTTATGATTTATTTGAGATATCTGGAATGGCTGGATGGTTATTTATTGCGACATTTGTTCCTATTATTGGAATAATTATTAATATTATGTGTTACATTAATCTAGCTCATAGATTTGGTAAGAGTGATGGATTTGGTATACTTACTTTCTTATTTCCATTTGTAGGTATTCCTATGCTTGCTTTTAGTAATTTGCCTTATGATGATAGAAATAATTATAGTTTTCATTCTCCTATAAAGCAAAATACTGAAGATAATATTGTTAGTAGTAAAGATGTTATGAAAAAATTATATGAAGATGAGAAACACTTAAACGAAAAATCTAATGATTTCCAAGGAATTCCATCTTTAAATGATATCTATAATACTCCTTTAAATGGAAATGGTGGTCCTAATGGACAAGGTAATGGTGCATATTTTACTAATACTCCTCCTGCTGCTGATGTTAATAACGCTAATAATATTGGCAATAGTGCTAATAATAATGTTATTGCAAATGCAGGAACAGTTGATAGTAATTTTACTAATAACACTATTACTATGGTTGATAGTACTAAAAGTGGAAAAGCTAAAGAAAGTAAGGGGCTTTTTGATTTTCTTAAAAAGAAATAGACCTTTATGGTCTTTTTTTGTATAATGGAGGTGGTGATTAATATGATTTATTTGGATTATAGTGCAACAACACCTGTAAATGATGAAGTTATAGAAAGCTATTCTAAGGCTTGTAAAGAATATATTGGTAATCCTAATTCTTTACATAGATTAGGACTAGAAAGTAAAAAAGTAATTGATGCTGCGACAGCACAAATTGCTTCTATTTTGAATGTTAAGCCTAGTGAAATTATTTATACAAGTGGAGCAAGTGAAGCTAATAATACTGCTATAAAAGGAGTAGCTTTTAAGTATAAAAACAGAGGAAATAAGATAATTAGTACTGAGTTAGAACATTCTAGTGTAATTGGTCCTTTAAATTATTTATCTAATATAGGATTTGATGTTGAATTTGTAAAATTAGACAGTAATGGTAGAGTTGATTTAGATGATTTCAAAAGATTAATTGATGATAATACTATTCTTGTAACTATTGCGTCAGTTAATAGTGAAGTTGGAATTAAACAACCTATAAAAGAAATATCTGAAATTGTAAAAAATTACCCAAAATGTCTTTTTCATTCTGATATGACTCAAAGTATTGGAAAAGAATATATTGACTTAAGTTTAGTTGATATGGCTTCTTTTAGTGCTCAAAAGTTTTATGGAATGAAAGGAGTGGGTGGACTAATAAAAAAGGAAAATATTGTTATTGATCCTTTGATTCATGGTGGAAAAAGTACTACTATTTGGAGAAGTGGAACTCCTGCTCTTCCATTAATTGTAAGTACTGCTCGTGCATTAAGATTAATTTATGATGATTTTGATAATAAATTAGCACATATTAAAGAGGTGCATGATTATTTAATTGATAAATTAAGAAATATGGACGTTGATATCAATAGTAATGAAAATTGTATTAATCAAATTGTTAATTATAGTCTAAGAGGAATTAAGAGTGAAGTAATGTTACATGCTTTAGAAGAAGATGATATTTTTGTATCTACACAAACAGCTTGTTCTACAGGAAATTATTCTATCGCAATATATGCTTTGACTCACGATGAGGAAAGAAGTTCTAGTAGTATGAGAGTAAGTATTTCTCATTTGACAACTAAAGAAGATATTGATAAATTTATAGAATCTTTATCTAAAAATATTGAAAAGTTAGGAGAACTTAAAAAATGAAAGTTATAAAAGTAACAGCAGTTTGGTGTGGAGCTTGTCTTATAATGAATAAAAGATGGAAAGAGATAAGCACTAAATATAATATTGAAACTGAATCAGTTGATGTAGATATAGATGAAGATGTAATAGAAAAATATGATATTGGGGAGAGACTACCTGTATTTATATTTTTTGATGATGATGGAAAAGAGTTAGGAAGATTAATAGGAGAGAAAAGCACTTCACAAATAGAAGAATTTATTGAGGGGATTAGATGAAAAAAATATTAAAAATATTTATAATTTTTACTTTGTTGTTTAGTTTTTCTGTTAATGCTAAAGAAAAAGTTACTTTGTACTTTTTCCATGGTGATGGGTGCCCTCATTGTGCAGAAGAGCAAACTGACTTAATAGATGATTTGAAGAAAGATAGTTCAATTAATGTTGAAGAAATAGAAGTATGGCATGATAGTGAAAATAAGGAATTATTAGATAAAGTTATTAGTGCTTATGGTAGTAGGAGTGGTGTTCCTTATAATGTAATTGGTGATACGACTATTATTGGTTATAGTGAATCTAATGGTGAAAAAATAAAAAGAGCTATTGAATATTATAAAACTCATGAATATACTGATGAAATTAAAAAGATAAAAAATGGAGAAAAGGTTCAAATAAATGATCAATTCTCTAAAGAGGAAGAAAAAACTGATCAAGAACAGACTATAGATGTACCTATAATTGGAAAAGTTAATTTAAAAAATATTTCTATTATGAGTGCTGCTGTACTAATTGGTTTGGTTGATGGGTTTAATCCTTGTGCAATGTGGGTCTTATTATTCTTAATAACTACATTGATTAGTTTAAAAGATAAGAAAAGATTACTACTACTTGGATCTATATTCTTATTAACTAGTGGATTTGTTTATTTCTTGATAATGTTTTCATGGTTAAATATTGTTGTTAGTGTTAGTACTTCAATAATATTTAGATATCTAATTGGTATATTTGCTATAGGAGCAGGTATTTATAATTTATATAACTTCCTTAAAGGGTTAAAATCTGATGATGGATGCGAAGTTGTTGATAAGAAAAAAAGAAAAGATATATTTAAAAAGATAAAGAAATTCACTCATGAAAAATCTTTATTACTTGCGATATTAGGTATTATGCTATTAGCAGTTTCTGTTAATATAGTTGAATTATTATGTTCTGCAGGATTACCTTTGATATTTAGTGAATTATTATTAATAAACAATGTTACTGGAATTAAAGCTATTGGATATGATTTGATTTATATAATATTCTTTATGTTAGATGATTTTATTGTATTCATTATTGCTTTAAAAACATTAGATGTTGTTGGTATAAGTACTAAATTTAATAAATATTCTCATTTAATAGGTGGATTGATAATGTTATTAATAGGAATTTTATTACTTGTAAATCCAGGAGCTTTAATGTTTAATTTATAGACACTTAACAGTGTCTTTTTATTTACATATAAACATTTTTTGGTTATAATTAACTTAGAATAGAATAATAGAGGGGAATGCATATGATAGATAATGAATATATCACTATTAAACATGAAGATGGTAATACTGAAGTTGTTCAAGTATTAACTTATTTAGTTTCTGAGGATGGTCTTAGAAATTATATTGTGTACTTTAAAGATGAAGTACAAGGTGTAGATAATGATCATGTAATCTATATTTCTAAGTTAATTGAAAAGAAAGGTATTGTTGCTTTAGTAGAAATTGTTGAAGATCCTGAATGGATTGATGTACAAGGTTTACTAAAACGTATAGCAAATGCTTAGAGGTGTTAGATATGGGTGATTATAGTTTTAATAATGGAAAATTTTCAGTTGTAGTTAGTAATATCAAATCTTCTGTTTATGATGTTGTTTCCGCTATTAGTGTAAAATTATTTGAATTAGGTGATAGTGGTAATTCAAAGCTTAGAGAACAATTAGAACTTGAGTTAAAAGAATTAATTCAAGTTAGTAATACAGTAACTTCTAAAATATCTAGAATTGATAAAATGATTAATTTAGAAGAAATAGATGAATCTTCTCTTATTGATGTTGATAGTTCTAAGAATGATGGTATTGATAATATTAAATTAGAACCTAAAGAAGTAAAGGTAGGAAATATTGAAAGAGATGATGAAGAGGTTACTATTTCTACTAAAGCTTTAGAAAACTTAATGAGTGATAGTGATAATACTAGTGAAGTTGATGTAGATGAAGAGGAAGAAAAAGACTCTAATTCTAATGAATTAGGAGATATTTATAATATTGGTGGTCCTTCAGCTGATGTTAAACCTGAAGTTAGTGAACCTGAGATTACTAGTGTTAATGAAAGTACTGATAATGTAGAACCTGAGGTTAGTCCTGTTAACGAAGAAAAACCTGAGATTACTCCTGCAGCAGAAAGTGAAACTGTTTCAACAGATAAACCTTTAGAAGGAATAGTTGCTGTTGAAGAAGAAACTCCTGAGGCAAAAGAATTACCTAATATTGATTTAAGTAATATTTCTGGAGTAGTTGAAGATAAATCTAGTGAAGTAGAGGAAAAGCCTGTTTTATCTGAAAAAGAAGCGTCTATTGAAAGACAAAGACAAGAAGCTAATACTAAAAAGATTAGTTATATAATTGATAAAGAAGGTAAAGATGCTACTAGAGCAATTTTAGTTACAAGTGCTCAATTTGATAAATTATTACTATCTCATGATAGACAAAAGGCTTTATGTAAATTTAGAAATATGTTTAATGGAGAAGTAGGTAATTCTTCAATGCCTACTATGAATGATGCTCCTTCTTCTGAAAGAGTTCTTAAAATTCCTGAATCTAATGAAAACCTTTCATTAGAGGAAATGTTAAGTAAAGCAACAGAATTATATAAATCTGGAGATATTAAAGGAGCAGAAGAATTATATAATAAAATAAGCGAGATTAATGGAAGTAATAAATAATGGAATATGATTTAATTGATAAAGAAAATTATGATAATTATATTAATGAAGTTGTAAACATTTCTAAAACAAGTACAGAAAAAATGTCAATACTTTACAATTATCAGTTTAATGAAGACGTATATAATGATATAACTATAATAGATAGAAATGGTAATAATAAGAGTTATAAATATAAATTCTTAATAGATGATGATTTATTTGTTTTGTTAAATCGATTAGTTAAAGAATTTTATGATAATAATGATGTAAACATTGTAGATGTTATTGATTTAAATAAAGATAATAAATACACGTTTAGAATGATTACTAAATATAATGATTTATTTAGTATTAATGATATTAGTTATAATAGGGCAATCGAATTAAAAAACAGCATTTAATAAAAGGAGGAAAATTATGAGTAGGCGTGTTACTGATAAACTTGGAAAATTACTTATAATTACCTCTTTTATTTTGTTCGCAATTGCGGCATATATGAGTAATATTGTTAATCATCAATATGATAGTGAGGGTAGACTTGTTGCCGGTAGTGGCAATTTGTTTATTACTGTTAGACCAGAAGATGAATTAACTGCTGAAGATATTAATGATAATGGAGCAACTGGTGGGGAGAAAACACCTGATAATACTAGTGAAGTAGATAATCCTAATGCTGGAGATAATAATAATAATAATCCTTCAAACAATGGATCTAATGGTGGAAATAATGGTAATAATGGAAATGGAGGAGATATAGGAGGCGGAAGTACTCCTGTTAATCCATCAACTCCTAATCCACCAGCTCCACCGGAACCACCTGCTATTGATCCAGCTGTTGTTAATCTAAGGAATACTATTCAAAGTAGATATGGTCTTCCTATAAGATTAAGTGTTGAAGTTAATGGATATTCAGTTGGTGGCTATTCAACTGCTCCAGTTACTGATACTGGTGAATTATTGAATGCTTTATATAGTTTAGATAATGATTTAAGTAAATATCCTTCTGGATTATTTTACGAATTAACTTCATCAAAACCTTTAAATATATATTTGGTTAAAAATTATTCTAATAATAGTATCACAGGAGTTACTGATCATAGTGGATCTATAACTGTTATTAGTGTTGCAACTGATAAAGATTTTGATGTAACTTTACATCATGAAATGTTTCATTATATGGAAAGATATGTAACTGGTAGAGGTGCTAATTTCTCTAACTGGAATAATTTTAATCCTGTTGGTTTTTACTATGTAGGTAATGATACTGCTGCAATAAATGATTCTTTATCATATACAAAGAATGGTGGAAGAGCAGATAGTTATTTTGTAAATAGATATGCTCAAACTTCAGCAGCTGAGGATAGGGCATCTACATTTGAATATATGATGGCTGATAATAAAGCAGCTTGTTTAAATAATGGAATGCCAGTATATCAAAAAGCTAGATTTATGGCTGACCAATTAGATTATTTTACTAATAGTTGTTCTAGTGGAACTACTGAGTATTGGGAGAGGTTCTTATGAGAGAAGTAATTATTAATGATGATTATTTAAGAGATAGTGATGTTGATTTTTCTGTTACTAGAGCAAAAGCAATTATTGTAAATAAAGATAATAAAATAATTCTTGCTCATAATAATGGTACTTTTCAATTTCCTGGTGGACATGTCGAAGAAGGGGAAGACCAAAAAGAATGTCTAATTCGTGAAATAAGAGAAGAAGTTGGAATAGAGAATTTTAATGTAGATGATGCTTTCTTAAAAATAGTTACTTATGATAGTCATTATTTTAATACTGGAAGTGTTGTATTAAATATTATTTATTATTTTAAAGTTACTACTGATGATGAACCTGATGAAGCAAAAACAAATTATGATTTAGTTGAAGCTAGTACTCCATTTAAATTGTTTTTTGTAGATGCAGAAAAATTAGATGAGTTTTTAGATAGTGAAATTGAAAATTTTGATAAACCTATCTATAGAGAAATGAAAATAGCTAGTAAAGAATTTAATGAAGTTTATGAAAAAGAAGAAAATAATTAGAATATTCTTCTTTTTTTATACTTATTTTTATTTTATGATATACTAAATTTGGTGATTTTATGGAATTAAAGATTAAAGATTTAAATAAGAGTTATGATGATAAGGAAGTTTTAAAAGATATTAATTTTACATTTAAAGATAATTGTATTTATGGTCTTATTGGTAGGAATGGAGCAGGTAAGACTACTTTTATGAATGCGATAGATTCTGTTATAAAAGTTAATTCTGGAGAGTTCTTACTTGATGATAAGGAATTAGATACTAATGAAATTGGATTTGTTGTTAGCACTCCTTTAGTTCCTGAATTTCTTACTGGTAGGGAATTTGTTCAATTCTATATAGATGTTCATAAAGATAAAATAGAAAATTTGAAAGATATAGATTATTATTTTGAATTAGTAGATATTGATAAGAAAGATCAAGATAAACTATTAAAAGATTATTCTCATGGTATGAAAAATAAAATACAATTATTAGTTAATATTATTAATAATCCTAAAATTATTTTATTAGATGAACCTTTAGTATCTTTAGATGTAGTTGTACAAGATAATATTAAGAAATTATTAAAATCATTAAAGAAAGATCATATCATTATATTTAGTACACACATCTTAGAGTTAGCAATTGATTTATGTGATGAGATTGTACTACTAAAAGATAAATCTTTTAGTCAAGTTAAAAAGAGTAATTTAAGTACTAAGAAATATAAAGATTCTATATTAAATGCTTTAAAAGAGGAAAAAAATGATTAAAACATTATTTCTTAATTTTAAAATTAATTCTTATTATACTATTAATTCTTATATTTATAATTTGAGAAAATTGCCTGTAATGAAAGATTTATTAGAAGAAGATGCTTATAAATATAATTCTGTAAAAGTAATTGGATTTATATTTGGCTTAATTCTTAGTATATTTGTCTTTCTAACTATGAAATTAACTTATTTTGGAGTTATATATTTAATTTCTAAATATATTCCTGGTAATACAACAAACAACTTTATATATATTTATTTTGTATTAAGTATTCTTGGAATGTTAATAAACAGTAGAAGTATTTTGTTTGTTAGTACTAATAAATATTTTTCTTTATTTTTATTTGATATGGATCCTTTGAATTATACAAAGGCTACTGTTTTTAAAAATATATTGGAACATACAATTTTTAATATATTAGTATTTTCTATATTTAATCCTTCACTACATTTGAGTTTATTAACAATAACACTATTAGTTTTATGTAATATATTCTTTAAGATATGTGGAGAAGCATTTAATTTATACTATATTAATTTAACCGGTATTTCTTGGTATTCAGGAGTTAAAAAGTATTTTGGTAGTATATTGGTATTTTTCCTTATAGGTTTAACCTGTTACTTCTTTGATATTAATAATACTTTTTTGATGATTAGTACAATTATAATGTTTATTCTATCTATTATTAGTTATTTATATATAGTTAGATTTAAAAATTATCATTTATTTTATAAGAGATTGGTTACTTATGAGAAGGTAATGGGTATTAATACTACTGAATCATTACAAGATAGTATTTATGATATAAAAATTAAAGATAAAAATATTCATAATAAAAAGTTTAATAATAAGACTGGATATGATTTATTTAATAGTTTATTCTTCTATAGACATAGGGATATTTTATATAGGAATATTAAATTATATAGTGGAGTATTAATAATTCTTTATTTAGTAATTATTGGTTATTCTTTTTATGATAGTAGTATATTAAATAATGTTAATGATTTCTTAATAAATAAAGTTTATTATTTTCCTTTAATTATGTTTTTTGTAAATTCTGGTAGTTTAGTAACTCAAGCTATGTTCCATAATTGTGATCATGCTATGCTTGGATATAATTTTTATAAAGAGAAAAATGTAGTTATTGGACTATTTAAAAGGAGACTTTTTAGTGTTATTAAAAGTAATATTATTCCTTCTTTGATTATTTGTATTGGTAATACTATATTATTATTTATGTTAAAAATAAGTGTTTTAACTATAATTGAATATTTTGTATTTGTTATGTTTTTAGGAATATTCTTTAGTATTTTCTATTTAACTATTTATTATTTATTTCAACCTTATAATAAAGATATGAAACAAAAAGATTTTAGATATAGTTTATTTTTATCTTTTGTATTAGTATTATGTTTTGTATTAATAAGATTTAAAGTATCTGGATTGCCTTTAATAATTGGTGTATTTATATTTGGATGTTTATATATAATTAATAGTTTATTATTAGTAAATAGGATAGGTTATAAGACATTTAAAATTAATAAATAAAAGAACTAAATATTTAGTTCTTTTTCTATACCTTCAAATACTTTTCCAATTGAATCATTTATTACTAAATCACATAAATTATCATATTGAGTTATATCTTTATTTATTAGTACTATATGTTTTCCATTAAAATAATTAATAAAGCCTGCTGCTGGATATACATTTAGAGATGTTCCTCCGATGATTAATAAATCTGCTTTAGATATTTCTTCTAGAGCATTTTTTGTATCCCTTTCGTCTAGTCCTTCTTCATACAATACAACATTTGGTTTTATTATTCCTCCACAATCACATTTAGGAATACCTTTAGAATTAAATACAAATTCTGCATCATATTCTTTTCCACAATCTATACAATGATTTTCCATTATTGTGCCATGTAATTCTATTACATTCTTAATTCCTACACGTTTATCAAAGCCATCAATATTTTGTGTTATTACACTACTTAATAGATTATTATCTTCTAATTTTTTCAATACTTTATGGGTAATATTTGGTTCATATTGTAATGAATTTAATTTATCTTTGTAGAATTTATAGAATTCTTTTGTATTATTAACAAAAAATGAATGAGATAGAATTTCTTCTGGTGGATAGTCATATTTTTCATTGTATAAACCATCTTTAGATCTAAAGTCTTTTAAGCCTGATTCAGTTGATACTCCTGCTCCACCAAAGAAAACTGTTTTTTTAGATTCTTTTATCCAAGTACTTAGTATTTTAATTTTATCATTCATAATAATTACCTCTAATTAATTATAACATAATTGATTAATAATGGATTTTAGTATATAATTAGTTTGTTTTTGGAGAGGTATTTATGTATAAAGATTTTAATATTAGAGAAGATTTAATTAAATTAAGTGAAGAAGCTGAAATAGAATTAAAAGATATTTTTAAAGAAATAGATGATAATACTATGCTTTGTTCTAGTAAAGTATTGAAAGCTTTTCAAGATGAAGCTGTTAATACTAGTGACTTTAATGAAGTTACTGGATATGGTTATAGTGACGCTGGAAGAGATAAATTAGAAAGAGTATTTGCGAAAGTATTTAAAGCAGAAGATGCTTTAGTTAGACCTCAAATTATGAGTGGTACTCATGCTCTTACGTTGTGCTTGACTGGACTATTAAAATATGGAGATACTTTTATTTCTATATCTGGTGAGCCTTATGATAGTTTAAGAACAGTTATTGGTATAGATGGAGATATTTCAACATCACTTATAAATAATGGTATTAAATATGAACAAATTGATTTAATTAATGATGATTTTGATTATGAGAAGATTTCTGATAGATTAAAAGAAAATAATGTAAAACTTGTAGAAATACAAAGAAGTGTAGGTTATTCTGCTAGAAAAAGCATTTGCATAGATAAGATTGAAAAAGTTATTAAAACTATCAGAAAAGTAAATAAAGACGTTATTATTATGGTAGATAATTGTTATGGAGCTTTTGTTGAGGATAGGGAACCTACTGAAGTAGGGGCAGATGTTATTGCTTCATCTTTTATGAAAAATTTAGGTTCTGGTATTGCGACTAGTGGTGGTTATATTGTTGGAACTAAAAAATGTATTAACTTAATTGCTGATAGATTAACTGTTCCTGGAGTTGGAAAGAATTTAGGAGCTAATTTTGGTGTACTAATCAATTATTATAAGGGATTATTCTTTGCTCCTAGAGTTGTAAATGGAGCATTAAAGACTCAAATATTTGCTTCATATATGTTAGAAAAATTAGGATATACTGTTAGTCCTAAATATAATGAAAAAAGAACTGACATTATTCAAGTTATTGAATTAGGAACTGAAGATAAATTAGTTAAATTTTGTCAGGGATTACAAAAGGGTGGTCCTGTTGAATCTGATTTAGTTCCTATGCCTGCACCTATGCCTGGATATCCTCATGATGAAATTATGGCTGGAGCTTCATTTACTCCTTCAGCAACTATTGAATTAAGTGCAGATGCGCCAATTTGTCCTCCATATAAAGCATTTATGCAAGGTGGACTTTCATATGAATATGGAAAATTAGGTATACTAATTGCTTTAAATAACATAGAGAAATAGGATAATACTTTAGTCTTGGTAATTTGACTATAGTCATGAAAAATGATATAATTCTTATGTTATTTGTTTTGGGAACGAAGGAGATTTATGATAATAAATTTAAAGATTAAGTTATTGTTCCTTATTGGAATTATTATGATTTCAGTTGGTGGAATAATGATAAATAATGTTGAAGTTTCTTATGAAAATAATAATAAAGATTATAAAGAAAGTAATAATATAGAAGCTAGAAAAACTAATGAACTTTCTAATTTAAATATGAATGTTGGTGGAGCTGGCGTTATTAGAATAGAAGTATTTGATGGAAAAACTTATGATGAGTTGGTAAATCAAATTAATAAGAGTCTTGGTGGTATTTTAGCTGGACACGCTGATATTATAGTTACAAGGTCATTAGAACTAGGGGTAGATCCTTATGTAGCAGCTGCGATTATGATGCATGAGACTGGTAATGGTACAAGTAGAATTGCGAATACATGTTACAATTTCGGTGGTCAAAAAGGAGCTGGATGTGGTGCTTATAAAGCATATCCTTCTGTAGAGGATGGACTTGTTGGTATAATAGATAATCTTTATAAAAATTATTATGCTAAAGGTTTAACTACAATTGAATCAATTGGTTCAAGATATGCTGAAGGAAGCGAATGGCCTAGTAAGATTCATTCATTTGTTAATAAGATAAAAAATGCATAAAACACACTTAGGTGTGTTTTTGTTATATAATAATTACGGAGGTATATTTATGAATAATATTGAGATTGAACCTTTATTTACTGATTATGTATCTTTTGATACGTTTAGTCTAAGTGATTTTAGAGTTGTTGTAATTAAAGATTGTTTTGAAGTTACTAAAAGTAAAAAGTTACTTCAATTTGTATTGGATGATGGTACAGATAAGGATAGAATTATTTTGAGTGGTATTAAAGAGTATTATAATCCTCAAGATTTAATTGGTAAGCATGTTGTTGCGATACTTAATCTTCCACCTAGAAATATGATGGGAATTGATTCTTGTGGAATGTTGATTAGTGCAGTTCATAAAGTTGATGGGGAAGAGGTACTTAATTTATTAATTGTAGATGATAAAATACCTGCAGGAGCTAAGTTATATTAGCTTCTGAAATTTGACAAAAACGTTAAAAAATGGTATAATTTGTACATAATTTAGTTGAGGTGCATTATTCTAGTTGATTGATTCTTTAGGAAGACGAGAGTAAAAAATCGTTAAAGAGCATATCGATGAAGCCTTTGGTGTTTGCTTCTTATGCCCAATTTGGGGTGGATGCTGAAGTGATGAGATTTTGGGCGACCATAATGGCATATGATCCCGACCCAACTTCTCTTTGAGACCTGTTTTTGTGTTTAGCCTATACGTGTATAACTGATGGACTAGATACGGTGCAGGGAGAGAACCTGTATGTGGCGAAAGTTATGTGCAGTGTAGCTTGTCTTGAGTGGTTACTGGGAATTAATGATCTAACTCATTTTATGGCTCGCGACCTGAGATGAGTATTGCATTATGAAACAGTGATTGCAAAAAAGAATTAATAAGGAATCGATTAGTGGGGAAATCTTCTAGAGTGTAAATATAATATAGGATTGCAGTGGACACTAAGTGGTAATCAAGACGTATAACTAGTGATAGTATATTAATCTCCTTAAATGGGAACGGCTATTTTGGTAACGGAATAGTGGAGATTAGGGAAAGCCTTCTTGACCTAAGGTTCAAAGTTAACTATATTAAAACCATACAGAAATTATAAAAGAATAATAGTAGAAATACTATTTTTTTTTTGATATTATTAGTTAGAGGTGGTTTTTTTGGATAAACAAGAATTAAAAAGATTACTTAGATTAAGTAGAGATAAAAATAAAAAGAAGAGTCCTGTTGATATTAAATGGATTATTACTATAGTTTTTGTTTCATTTTCTATAAGTTTTATATTTAGTCTTATTTCTCAAAAATTAATGCCTTCTTTAAATGTAGTTTTTGGTATTATTATTACTTTATTATTTATTGGTATAGGTATTTTATTTGATATAGTTGGTGTTAGTGTTACCGGGGCAGATGAAAGTGTTTTTCATTCTATGAGTAGTAAAAAAGTTAGAGGGGCAAGTGTTGCGGTTAAATTTAAGAAAAATGCTGATAAAGTATCTAGTTTTTTATGTGATGTTATTGGTGATATTTGTGGAATTATTTCAGGTGCTTGTGGAACTATTATTACTACTTCTATATCTACTAATTTTCATTTTGATTTATTATTTACAGGTTTATCTGTTGCGGCTATTATTGCCGCTCTTACGATAGGTGGTAAAGCCATAGGTAAGAGTTTTGCTGTTAATAATAGTAATGAAATATTGTATAATTTTGCTAAATTTGTTTCTTATTTTAATAATGGTTAGTTTGTGATATAATATTTTACGCTGAGGTGGGGTTATGAGTTCTAATTATAGATTAGAATCTAAAAGGTTTGACCTAGATAGATTGTATGTTCAAAGTACTTTTTCTGGTGGAAGAATTTATAATTATAAAAATCAGATTATAAAAGTATTTGATGATGATGATCATATTGATGAAGAAGGTGCTAGGACTTTAACTAGAATTAAGTCTTTAAGTATTTTTTTGCCTACAAAATTATTATTTTTAAATGATAGGTTTTGTGGGTATACTTTAAAATCTGTTGATAAAAAAGGTAAAAGTAAAATTATAGGTGTTGATAAAGA
>JAEEGL013556763.1_pt1 | contig 27482 bp, 29 predicted proteins | sample 9134231 | NCBI WGS metagenome assembly JAEEGL01 (sample SAMN16246548, study PRJNA631951) | gut metagenome | biome: gut microbiome; feature: rumen; material: fiber-attached | host: Bos | place: Iran: Karaj | collected 2018-10
ATTCTATTACATTATATATTCCCGATATAGTAGTTAAATATCCTGATTTTAAAGATGGTTCATATACCGTAGAACAAGTTCAAGCCTTCTGCGATGAACATAATGTTACTTTAAAAGTAACTTATGATACAAATTCAGACTTTAATCCTGGTACAATCTTCTATCAAAGTAGAGAAAAAGGATTTACTGTTACTGAGGGAACAACACTAACTATTAAAGTAGCTAAAGCAAACGACGGCTCTGTAACTCCAGAAGGAGGAAATACAGAAGAAGAGTGTTCCGAAACAAATCTATGTTAGGTGTCTAATGAATGGTCAAATAATTAGAATAATTAGCAACTTATACACAGTTAAAATAGATGATATGCTCTTTGGTTGTCGAGCAAGAGGAGTATTTAGAAATAAAGGTATAACCCCTTTAGTAGGAGATAATGTTATTGTCGATACAGACAATAACATTATCGTTAAAATACTTCCTCGTAAAAATGAACTAAAAAGACCAGCGATAGCTAATGTTGATAACGCCCTTATCATAGCCAGTGTTAAAGAACCTGATTTGGATTTAATACTATTAGATAAACTAATATCAATTATTACTTATAATAATATTGAACCACTAATAGTGTTTACAAAATTAGACTTATTAACAGATGAAAAAAAAGAAGAAATAGCTACACTAAAAGAATACTACGAATCGATCGGGTATCAAGTTTTCTTTAATACCGAATCGGCTCGTATAATTAAAGCTATTAAAGGGAAAATAGTTGTTCTAGCTGGTCAATCAGGAGCTGGGAAATCAACCTTAATTAATAAACTATCAGACAAATATGATATAGAAACCAAAGAAATAAGCAAAGCTCTAGGAAGGGGAAAACATACTACTAGACATACTGAATTATATGATATAGACGATGCTTTAGTAGCGGATACTCCTGGTTTTTCTTCTTTAGAACTAAACACAATTTCAAAAGAAGAATTACAATATACATTTAGAGAGTTTAAAGATTATGTATGCAAATATCGTGATTGTCTTCATAATAAAGAAGATGATTGTGAAATAAAAAAAGCCGTAGAGAATAAAAGAATATTAAAATCTCGCTATGACAATTATTTGAAAATAATGGAGGAGATAAAATGAAAGTTGGGGTTTCATTTATAAGTAGTGATTATCCACTAGAAGAAACAATACAAAAAATAGACGAAGGTATAGCTGACTATATCCATGTTGACGTAATGGATGGTAACTTTGTATCTACTAAGAATTTTGAAATAGCTGACATTAAAAAAATGTTTAAACAAACTAATAAACCCTTAGATGTTCATCTAATGGTTTGTTCACCCAATAAATACGTTAGAGATTTAGCTAAAATACCAAGTGTTGAATATATCACCATTCATTATGAATCTCATCGTCGCCCAATAGATGTTATTAACATGATAAAGCACACTGGTAAAAAAGTAGGGATAGCTATAAATCCCGAAACTAAAGTAAGTCATATTGTTCCTTTACTCAGTCATGTAGATCAAGTATTAGTAATGAGTGTTAAACCTGGTGCTGGTGGTCAAAAATTTATGGATAGTGTTTTATATAAAGTTGAAACACTAAAAGAATTAAGAGAAGAGAACAATTATAAATATGTTATAAACATTGATGGTGGAATAAATGCTGATACCATTTCTTTAGCCAAAGAATCAGGAGTAGATATGGTTGTATCTGGCTCTTATATATGTAAGAGTTCAGATTATGATGAAAGAATAAAGATATTAAAGGAATGTTAATTATGAATAATATATATGGTTGGAGATTGCCTACTAAAGAAGAATTAAAAACTATTAGAAGAACAGAAAACAGAAGATTCTTTAAAAGAACTAAGTATTTCTTTATCATTTCGTTCTTAGCAATAGGGCTTATATATTTAATAACATTTGCTAGCCTTTCTTCTAAAGGGGGAAGCAAAACGGAAAATATTTATACATTACTTATATTAACTATAGTACTATTCTTTATAATCATCGTATTCCTTCTTCTTTACAAAAAGTTATACCAACATTTTTATGGTAAAAAGAAAAAAATAGAAGAAGTAAATACTAACACTAAGTTTCTATATCATCAAATGGCTGGGGGAATTAATGATACTGAAAAACTATACACAGTAGTTGTAAGAGTTGATGATAGTCAAGTTGAAATATTAGTAGATAAAAAAGAGTATGAAAAAATAAATGAAGATACTAAAATATTCATCGGGCGCTATAAAGATGAAGAAAAATATAATTACTATATCTATTATTGAGGAGAGATATCTCTCTTTTTCTGGTAAAGGAGTTTAATTATGTTACAAAATATAACTATAAATACTCAATCAAGTATTAGAATTGAAGATAAAAAAATAATTCGTTTTGATCCGTTTAGAATAGAAGAAGATTATAACGATGCCGACATAATTTTTATTACCCATAGTCATTATGATCATTTGTCTTTAGAAGATCTAAATAAGGTAAGAAAAGAAGATACAATTTTTATTATTCCCGAAAAAGAAGTAGATAAGTTAACAACATTAAATATAAATAATAACCAAATTATTAAAGCAAAACCTAATCAAGAATATCAAGTATTAGATTATAAGTTTTATACAATACCTAGTTATAATACTAACAAACCATTTCATAAAAGAGAGTATAATTGGCTTGGTTACATAATTATTATCAATGATAAAAGATATTATATAGCTGGTGATACAGATATTACAGAAGAGAATAAACAAGTGAAATGTGACATCGCCTTCTTGCCAATTGGTGGTACCTATACAATGGATTATAAAGAAGCAGCAACCCTTGCTAACATTATTAAACCGAGTGTTGTTATTCCAATTCACTACGGCTCTATAGTTGGCAAAAAAGAAGATGCTAAAAAATTTAAAGACCTAGTTAATAATGATATAGATGTTAACATACTAATTAAAGAATAGATTCAGAATTAAAAATAAAGTTCAAAAATGATGGATTATCGTGCAGGTAATCTTTTTCTATGTTAAAATAGTAATGTCTAAGTAATAATGCAAAAGGTTGGATGTAGTCATGAAAAAAATAACACTAAGTATATCTGGTATGACGTGTAGTGCTTGTTCAAATGCTATAGATAAGCACTTAAGTAAACAAAAAGGAATAGAAGACTCCCTTACTAACCTGGTTTTAGCATGTACTACAGTTACATATAACGATGAAATAATAGGAATAGAAGATATTGAAAAATATATAAGTGAATCGGGATATAAATCATTAGGGTTATATAAAGAATATGATAATACCAAATTACTAAACAATAAAAAAAGAATATTACTAGCTTTTTTACCACTAGTATTATTAATGGCTTATTTATCTTTTGCTAACATGTTGAAGCTACCAGTTCCTTCTATATTTAACACTAGTAATCATCCTAAAATATTTGCAATAACACTATTTATAATCTCCTGTATATTTATTGGTTATGGCCTAAATATAATTATTAATGGATTAAAAAACATACTAAGAAAAAAACCAAATATGGACTCTTTAGTAACTATAGGAATAACATCTAGTTTTATCTACAGTACAATAAATCTTTTTCAAGTCCTAAATGGTAATTACAATCTAGTCCATAATTTATACTTTGATTCTGTCGTAATGATTATATATCTTGTAAAAATAGGAAGATATATAGATAGTATAAGTAAAGAAAAAACCAAAGATGCTATTAAAGACCTGGTTCAAATAACACCACTAACAGCTTTAATAAAAGAAGATTATAAAGAAAAAGAAATAACAATAAATGAAGTAAAAGAAAACATGGTTCTTATCTGTAAACCAGGAATGAAAATTGCTGTCGATGGAATAATTACTAAAGGCATAACCCATACTGATGAATCGTTCCTAAATGGCGAAAGTCTTCCCGTTAAAAAGAACGTTGGTGACGAAGTAGTAGCTGGGTCAATTAATATAGATGGATTTATTGAATATAAAGCAACCAGAATTGGGCCTAAATCGACAATTTCAGAAATAGTTAGACTAGTAACAGAAGCTAGTAATACCAAACCAAATATTGCTCGCTTAGTTGATAAAATTAGCAGTTATTTCGTCCCGGGAATATTTATGGTTGCACTAATAACCTTGATAATACATCTTATTATGGGGCATACATTAGATAAATCTCTATTATCTTTTGTCAATGTTCTCGTAATATCTTGTCCTTGTTCACTTGGGCTGGCTACTCCGTTAGCCATAGTAGTTAGTCTTGGTACCTGTGCTAAACAAGGAATTTTAATAAGAAATAGTAAAGTATTAGAAACTGCTAATAAAATAGATACTATCGTTTTTGATAAAACGGGAACTCTTACAGAAGGAAAACTTCAAGTAACAGAATGCATTTCATATAGTAACTATTCAAAAGATGATCTCATTAATATCGTTGCAAATCTAGAAAGAAAAAGTAATCATCCCATCGCCTTAGCATTTAAAAACTATATAACTAAAGATATAAAAGTATTAAGTTATAAAGAGTTTCCAGGCATTGGTTTTAAAGGCGGAATAGGAAAAAGTAGTTTCTATGTTGGTAACGACAAAATCTTCAAAGAACTACATCTAGATAAAGGTAAAGATCAAGAAATAGATGAAAAAGAACTACTTGAAAAAGGTAATAGTATTATCTATGTATTTGAAAATAAACAACTAGTAGGATTAATAGGTATTAGAGATGCGATCAAGAAAGAATCGAAGAAACTAATAAAAAAACTAAAAGAAATGAATATTGATGCTTTTATCTTAAGTGGCGATAACAAAGTAATTGCCAGTAGAATAGGTAAAGAATTAGAAATCGAAAATGTTATAGGAGGCATACTCCCTAAAGAAAAAACATCTTTAGTAAAACAATATATAAAAGAAGGTAGACAGGTAATGATGGTAGGAGATGGTATTAATGATGCTCCTAGTCTTAAAACAGCTAACGTTGGTGTCTCTGTATATGGTGGGACTGATATCGCTGCCAATTCTTCTGATATTATTCTTTTAAAAGATAATCTCTTAAAAATACTAGATTTAATAAATATTAGTAAAAAAACACTACACATTATTAAAACAAACCTCTTTTGGTCTTTCTTTTACAACATCATTATGATCCCAATCGCAACGGGATTTCTACCATGGAAAATAAATCCCGTATTTGCAGCCTTATCAATGATGATAAGTAGTCTAATAGTAGTATTAAACTCATTAAGATTAAAAAGAATTAAGGAGAATGATAAATGATAGAAATTAAAGTAATTGGTATGAAGTGTGAACATTGTAAAAATAGAGTGGAAAAAGCGTTAAAAGAACTAGAAGGGGTAAATAAAGTTAAAGTAGATTTGCCAAGTGGTATTGTCAAAATAAAAAGTAATAATACTCCTTTAGATTTAATTGAGAAAAAAATAGAAGAAGCGGGATATGAAGTAGAAAAGTAGTGATATTATGGAAAAATATCGAGAGATAGAAAAGAGTATTATAAAAAAATTTCGTAAAGAAATTTTTTCGAAATTTATCAAAGCCATCAGAGATTATAAATTAATCAATGAAAATGATAAAGTAATGGTTTGCATAAGTGGAGGAAAAGACTCATTTCTACTTGCTAAATGCATCCAAGAATTAATAAGACATGGTATGGTCCCATTTGAAGCCAAATATGTTGTAATGAACCCTGGATATACTGATCAAAACCTTACCATGATTAAAAAGAACGCTGAACTAATGAATATTCCTATCGAAATATTTACAACAGATATCTTTGCGGTATCTAATAAATTGAACGCTGATAATCCTTGTTACTTATGTGCCAGAATGCGAAGAGGACACCTCTATAATAAAGCCCAAGAAATGGGCTGTAACAAAATAGCTTTAGGTCATCATTTTAACGATGTAATAGAAACAACCCTTTTATCAATGTTTTATGGTTCAGAAATAAAAACGATGCTTCCTAAATTACATAGTGATAATTTTAAAGGTATAGATTTAATAAGACCTTTATACCTAGTTAAAGAAGAAGATATTATAAGATGGAAAAACTATAATGAATTAACATTTCTAAACTGCGCTTGTAAATTTACTGAAAAAGTAGCTAGAGAAGAACTATCTGGTAAAAGAAAAGAAATAAAAGAATTGATATCAAGCTTAAAAAAGAATAATAAAGAAATTGATAATAACATATTCAAAGCCTTAGACAATATAAATCTAAACTGCATCTTAGGTTATAGAAAAGATGGCGAAAAACATACCTTTTTAGAAGATTTCGAAAAGGAGGAATAATATGAATCAAGAAAAAGTAGGGGCTTTAATAAAAAAGCTTCGCACAGATAATAATCTTACTCAAAAAGAACTGGCTGAAAAACTAAATGTCACATTCCAAGCAGTAAGCAAATGGGAAAATGGCAAAAGTGTCCCAGACATCGCCCAATTACACGAAATAAGCAAATTATTTAATGTTGATATCACTGAGATTCTAGATGGGGAAATAAAACCTAAATCTAAGAAAAAGGTTCCATTAATAATTGTTGGTATAATTCTAATCTTCATAATTATCGGAGGAATACTTATTATCAATAAAAAAGGAAATTTTTCTTTTAAAAAAATTACTACATCCGATTCGGATTATAGCATCACGGGGAGTCTTGCCTATGATTCCAAAGGAAAGATATATATTTATATAACAGATATTACTACAAAGTCAGATGATAATACAAAATATAAAAATCTTAAAGTGTCATTATATGAAAACTATAATGGTACTAATACTAAAATAAAAGATTGTGAACAAGAAGGGCATAATACCACAATTAAAGAACATCTAAAAAACGTAAAATTTAATATAGATGATTATAAATCGTCCTGTTCGGACTTAACAAAATCTAATTTTTATTTAGAAGTAAGTGCCACAAACGAAGAAGATAAAACGATTTATTACAAGATAAATCTTGAATTAGAAGATATATGTCCAGTTGAGTAAAGGTATAGAAATATACTTTTTTTCATATCTGAAAAGTATTATAATCTTAATAAAATAGCGAGAATATATAACGAATGTTTCACCTTCTAATTAAGAGTGCTTCATTTACCAATCATAAATATCTGTTATATTTTTGCCATAAAGGAGGAGAAAAATGAATAATAATAGAACATTTAAAAATGTTGTAATTATATTAATAATGTTGCTTTCATTAACTGCCATGGTATTCACAAGTTATAATACAATAAAAAGTAACACAACAACTTCAAACAGTACTACTAAAGAAAAAATAAATGATAACAAAGGTAACCCACCAGAAAAACAGAGTGGAGAAATGGTGGAGCCACCAGAAAAACCTACGGAAAATAGTAATGAAAACGATAAAGCGCCGTCGATGGGAAATGATGCTTTAGATGAAGAAGATATGCCATCTGATGAAAAAGAAAATCATCAAGAAGTTCAAAAAAATACAATATTATCAAATAAATTCTACACTATTATTGGTGTTGAAGCCTTTATCTTTGCTTTGTGTTTATCCTATTTAATTGAATCCAAACGGAACAGAAAAGATTTTCAAGAAACATTCATAGATGGGGATAAAATCACAATATTTATTTTAACAACAATTATTATTACAAGCATAACAGTTTTCGGTATAAAAACAATTGCTAGTCACATAGCTGTTAATAATGAACCTATAATAATAGAAGATAGCACCAATACTAAATCTAACGACTTTCCACATAAGCCTGAACAAAATAATAACGAAGCAGTAGAAGCAAATGGTAATACTACTATAACTGAAGAAAAAGAACTAACCGGTAATTATGAATCAACTAAGCCCGATGAAAGCGTAATATTAGTTAAAGATGGAGGTAATGCTATCTTAAACGATATTAATGTAATAAAAAGTGGTGATACCACCAGTAACGAACAATCTGATTTTTATGGAATAAATGCTGGCATATTAGTTCAAAATAATTCTATTGCTACAATAAAAAAAGCCAAGATAACTACTTCTGGCAAAGGAAGTAATGCCATCTTCTCAACAGGAGAGAATTCAAAAATATATATAAGTGATAGTATTATAGAAACAAGCGGTAATAATTCTGCACGTGGATTAGATGCCACATATGGTGGAAGTATAGAAGCTGATAACGTAACTATAACTACTCTTGGCGGTTCATGTGCAACACTAGCTACAGATAGAGGAGAAGGTATAATTAAAGTTAGCAACTCTAAACTAAAAACTAGTGGTAAAGGATCGCCAATCATCTATTCAACAGGAGATATTTCTATCGATAATACCGAAGGTACTGCCAGCGATTCCCAAATGGTTGTTGTAGAAGGAAAAAATAGTGCAATCGTTAGCAACTCTTATTTAATTGCAGCAGGAACTGGTAATAGGAGTAATATAGACAAAGCAGGAATAATGCTATATCAATCAATGTCGGGAGATGCAAACGAAGGAAAAGGAATCTTTACCTCAACCAATTCTACTCTAACAATTGATAATAAATCTGCCGTTTACAAGACAGCACCATTATTCTTTGTAACAAATACTGAAGCAGAAATAAACTTAACTAATACCAAACTTAGTTATGGCAGTAATATTTTACTATCTATTGCTGGTACAAGCGAGTGGGGGACGAGCGGATCCAATGGAGGAATAGTAACGTTTAATACCAATAGTCAAACAATGAGTGGTTCAATAATAGTTGATAACATATCCAAACTAGATATTAATATGACCAAATCCTCATATCGAGGAGCCATAAATACTACTAATATTGCCAAAGAAATTAATCTTAAAATAGACAAAGAATCTAAAATAACACTCACTGCAGATACATATCTTACAACGTTTGAAAATGAAGATAAAACTAATAGTAATATTGATTTTAATGACCACATTTTATATGTTGACGGAATACCTATCAACCAAAAATGATTTAAATTTTTCTAATATTAGTATATAATCAGATTAGAAAGAGTGATAATAATGGATAGAAGAGATGGATATAAAGTAAAAGATATTCATGGTATGCAAAATATACTGATAGATTTTAAACCCAATAGATGTGATTCTGCAGTATATATGAATGCCAAAATAGATATGACAAACTTTGTTAAATTTATTAATAAAAAGAAAAAAGATATAGAAGGTCTAACATTCTATCATGGAATAGTCGATGTTATGGCTAAAACCCTATATACAAGACCCTATATGAATAGATTTATAGCTAATAGAACTATGTATATGCATAAAGATGTTTCTATAGCTCAAACAATTAAAGTTGAATTTGCTGATAAAGCGGCTGAATCACTAATAGTATTAAAAATAGATGAAAATGATACACTAGAAGATATTTCCCGTAAAACCAAAGAAAAAGTAGATAAAATAAGAAAAAGTAAAGAGGCGGGTAATAACGGAGCAAATGACGCTGCCGATAAAGTTGGTAAATTACCTAAATTTTTAAGAGTGCCAGTTGTTGGATTTATGAAATTCTTAGATTGCCATGATTGGCTACCTAAAGGCATAATAGAAGATAACTTGTATTACTCTAGTACGATACTATCCAATATAGGAAGTTTTAAAGTAGGAGCAATTTACCATAATTTAACTAATTTTGGTACAGCTTCTTCGTTAATAACATTCGGAGAAATTAGAGAAGAAGAAAATGGCAAATGGTATATGGAAATGGGAGCTACTATTGATGAAAGAATAGCTGATGGCTTCTATTTCTGTAAAGCCTTAAAATTAATAGAATATATCTTTGAAACACCAGAGTTAATGATGGAACCAGCTGGTAAAAAAGTTGAATATCCAGAAAGTAGAAAATAGTTTCTACTTTCTTTTATTCTGCGCTATAATATTAATAAGAAAAGGAATGATAATATGAAAAAAAGCAATCTAATATGGGGATCATTATTAATAATTTTAGGTGTAGTATTTGGTTTAAATGCTCTTAATATCACTAATATTAATATCTTTTTTAAAGGGTGGTGGACTCTATTCATAATAATACCAAGTTTAATAGGTTTATTAGATGATAAAGATAAAAAAGGAAGCTTAATAGGTTTAACAATTGGTATAATCTTTCTTTTGGCGGCTCGTGATATAATCGATTTTACTATCATAGGACATTTAATAGTACCTGCTATTTTAGTAATAGTTGGCTTATTTCTTATATTTAAAAGAGAAGATAAAGATTTTGTAATTAACAAAGAATACGATAAAGATAAAGAAATAGAAGTAACATTTAGCGATCAGACAATAACTGTTGATGAAGAATTTGCTAATCGTAAAGCTTCAGCTGTTTTTGGCAAACTAACACTAGATTTAACTAATGCCAAAATCAAGAAAGATACTAATATCAAATTAGAAGCAGTTTTTGGTAGCATTATTCTAATTCTTCCTGAAGGGTTCGATGTTAAACTAAAATCAACTCCAATTTTTGGTAGCGTTAGTAACAACTATAAAAACGGTTCTAAAACAATTTATATTGAAGCAGATGCAGTATTTGGAGGTGTAACAATAAAATGAGTACCCTTCCCAAAATGATCAAAGTATTTGCTTACTTACTGGCAATATGTATTATTGCCGCTATCTGTTCAGCAATATATCACACAATCAATGCCTTTGTTCCAACTACTGAAAAAGTAGTAGTAGAAGACTACTATAAAGAATTCAAAGATATTAAATCCTTAGACCTTAATATAAATGCTGCCGATATAAAAATAGAAAAAGGAGAAAAATTTTCTATTAAGGCGGAAAACTTAGTATCAAAAATTAAAGTGAAAGAAGAAGATGGTATTCTAAAAGTTAAACAGAATAAAGTCAGAATAACAACTCAAAGTGCCGGCTCTATAATTATTACAATCCCAACAAAACTAGATAAATTTGTTTTAAATGGTGGGGCTGGTAAAGTAGATATAACTAACTTAAAAGCCAAAAAAGCTAAATTATCATTAGGGTTTGGTAGTGTAAAAATATCAGAAGTAGACCTAGGGCCAACAGATATATCTGGAGGAGCTGGAAAAATATCAATCGAAAAATCAGCAATACAAGATTTAGACTTATCTTCAGGTAGTGGTAGTGTAAGAATTAATTCAGAGCTAACAGGGAAGTCTAAAATTAATTGCGGAGTTGGAGAAATAGATATTCTCTTAGTCGGTGACGAAGATAGCTATAAAATAACAGCCGAAAAAGGCCTAGGTAATATAAGCATAAATAACAAAAACTATGGTGATAAAATAACTTATGGAGAAGGAAAAAATGTCGTTGATATTGAAGGCGGCTTAGGTAATATCTACATTCGTTTTCAAAAATAGAAAGAAGGAAAGAAATGGTAGAAGGATCAATACTACTAATTGGTTTAGCACTTATATCAATTGCAATAACATGTGGCGCGCAAATATATATTAAAAGTTCTTATGCAGAGTATAGTAAAGTAGATACCAAGAAAGGACTAACAGGAGAAGAAACAGCTCGTTTGATTCTTGATAAAAATGGTCTAAAGAATGTAAAGGTTGAAAAAGTTTCAGGATATCTCAGCGATCATTATGATCCGTCTAGCAAATGTGTTAGATTATCTGAAAGCAATTATGATGGAATTGGCATTGCTAATGTTTCCGTAGCTGCCCATGAATGTGGCCATGCTATCCAAGATAAGGAAGATTACTCTTTCATGCGTTTGAGAGCGTCATTAGTACCAATAGTGAACTTATCTTCAAAGGCGGGTTATGTAGCTATACTTCTTGGTTGCATATTTAGCTTTGTCCTAGTTTGGATTGGTATCATATGCGAAGTAATGATTCTATTATTTCAAATTGTTACATTGCCAGTTGAATTTGATGCATCAAAAAGAGCTCTAACGAAGATTAAAGAGTATAAATTATTAGATGAAAAAGAACTAAACGGTGGCAAAACTATGTTGACTGCTGCCGCTCTTACATACGTAGCTAGCGTTGCTACAACTCTAATAGAAATATTTAGATTAGTTTTAATATATGGACGTCGTAATGACAGAGATTAAGTATATGGGTAACCATATACTTTTTTTGCCAAATAATGTCAAATAATGTAGAAAAACTAGTAGTCAATGATATAATAAAATATAGATAGCAATATCATATGGTAGAAGGGAAGAGAATAAGAAAAAATGAGAAAACAAGTAAAAGATACCAACCTCAGACTGATGGTATTTCAAAGTGCCAAAGAACTTGGCGAAAAAGTAAATGAACACTTACTAAAAATGTATAATATTTCTAAGGAAGATAATACCTTTATCCTTCCTATAAAAGAAAACTTTTTTAATGATGGTCATCTTAAAGTAGAGATAGACGAAACTGTACGTGGTAAAGATGTATTCTTTATTACTGATATTGGAAATTACTCAATTGAGTATAATATGCATGGCTATACTAACCGCACTTCACCTAATGACTTAATAATGGAACTAAAAGATGGTATTGGGGCTTGTAATTGTCATGCCGAGAAGATTAACATAGTAATGCCATTATTATATAATGGTAGGCAACATAGAAGGAATACCAGAGAAAACCTATCTTGTGGTATGATACTACATGAGATAGATGAACTATGTCATGTTAAAAGTTTCATCACCTTTGATGCCCATGATCAAGGAGTAGAACATGCTATACATAATATGGAATTTGATAATTATTTCCCATCAAATACTATATTAGAACAATTAATAAATGATTTGCCTCTTAGCAGATTAAAAAAGATGGTCTTTATAGCTCCAGACAATGGTGCAACTGGAAGAAGAAATATATATCTTAACTCATTCAACTCGCCTTACATTAAAAGAGAGGCTGGAAGCTTCTTTAAACAAAGAGATTTCAATAAATTGGTAGATGGAAAGTATCCGATAATATCTCATGATTATATTGGAAACAATGATTTAGAGGGATATACCGCCATTATAACCGATGACATGATAGCATCTGGAGGATCTATGTTTGATTGCATAGATGAACTTAATAAAAGAAATATAAAACACATTTATATTATTACTACATTTGCCTTATTCACTAAAGGGCCAGAAAAATTTGAACAATACTATAAAGACAAGAAATTCAGTGCCGTTTATACAACAAATGTATCTTATATACCAAAAGAATACGAAAAATATAAATGGTTACATATATGTGATTGTTCAAAAGATATTGCTAAACTAATATACAATATACATAATAATTTATCTATTCATGGATTACTGAGAGATAAATCATTACCATCCAAACTAATAGAAGAAAAATTTAATAATAAGTAGATTGTTGTAATCTACTTTTTTTGTTATAATCGTATATATATAATAGCAGGTGAATTATATGATAATTAAGAATAGACTGAATAAAAAAGTTTTATACCCGATTATAGCTATAATACTCGACAAAAGAAAAGATAGTTATTAATGCCTCAAATGGCTTTGTAATAAATAAGATTATAGTAGATGGAAAAGAGATAGAGGTTAAACCTAATCAAAAGAAGATGGTATTAAATAATTTTGTCGATGTTAAAGAAAACCATTTTGTAAAAGTGTCATTTATTCCATACAATCCAGATACTTATTCTAATATTAAAGACATAATAATAATCGCAATGCTAATTTCGTTTGTTGTTTTTGCAGTATCTATAAATATAAAAAGCCAAAGGCTAAAAAAGAGATAAACAGTTTATCTCTTTTTTTGCTATATTGAGAAAGACTATTAATTTTGATATACTTTTTATGGTGATAATATGAAGTGTCCAAAATGTAATTACAATAACTTAGAGGGGGCCAAAATATGTGGCAAATGCCGAACTCCTTTTAAAAATATAAAGAAGGCATGCCCCAGATGTGCCTTTAAAAATGATATTGAAGATAAAAAATGCCAAAAATGTGGTTATTCATTTGAACAAAAGAATAGTATCGCCTTTAATTTCTTCGTATCAGGTATAATAGTAATAATCCTTTACAGCCTTCTTTTATTAAATAAAGAAGATCTAGTAGAACAAATAACCTTTGTTTTTAAAGTAATAGCTATCTTAACTATACTATTTATTATATTTAATACTTTATACTTTAGTAAAAAGAATACAGTAAATATGAAGAAGGATTTATATACCAATGCCAGAATAAAAAGATTAGAAATATTTTCAAAAATACTTTTACTATTATTAGCAATTATGTTATTATTTATAAGCGTCTATGCATTTTATAAGTATTTAAGGTAGGTAGATATAATGGAAAGACTACAAAAAGTAATAGCCAATAGCGGATACACTTCAAGAAGAAAAGCTGAAGAATTAATAATACAAGGTAAGGTCTCTGTAAATGGTGAAACAGTAACAGAACTTGGTACAAAAGTAAATTATGAAGATATTATAGAAATAAATGGAGAAGTAATAAACAAAGATGTTCCTAAAGAATACTATCTTCTTAACAAACCTCGTAATTATATTTGTTCCATTAGCGATGAAAAACAAAGAAAAACAGTAGTATCATTAATAGATACAACTACTAGAATATATCCAGTAGGTAGATTAGATTATGATACAACTGGATTATTGTTACTTACTAATGATGGAGAACTAGCCAACATACTTATGCATCCGTCCAATAATGTTGAAAAAGTATATATCGCTAAAATAGAAGGTATATTAAATATTGAAGAATTAAAAAAAATAAAAGCCGGAATAATGATAGATGGGGTAAAATGCTATCCTAAATATGTAAAAATCAAAAACAAAGATATAGATAAAAATACAGAAATAATAGAGATAAGCATAGTTGAAGGAAGAAATCATATAGTAAAAAGAATATTTGAAGCTATAGGTCATGCTGTAATCAAATTAAAAAGAGAACGCTATGCGTTCTTAGATGTTAAAGATTTAAGTTCGGGAGAATATCGAACCTTATCTATAAAAGAAGTAAAAAGATTATACAATTTAAAAAGCAAGTAGAACTTGCTTTTTTTAGGCAGCTTTATCCTCCTCATTAAGTTTACTTGCCCCAGGGAATTCAACAACTTTACTATCTTCTTCATTTGGTTTATTTACTCCAGGGAACTCGATAACCTTGCTATCTTGTTCAGTGGCTTTTGCAACTAGCTCACTTTCTACAATGCTAATTGCACTTACAGGACAAATATCAATCATATCATCAACTAGATTCTGATTAGATATTGCTGTAGATAATCCGGTTTCAGGATCAAAGTTGAAATTCTCAGGGAACATAGCAACACATTGACCGCATCCAATACACATGGTATTATCAACTTTTAATTCTTTATTCATTTCATTCACCTCTATAACAATTATATAATACTAAATATTAAAAATAAATAATTAATAGATAAGATGATTGAAGTAGTTTTTACCATTTTGTAATAAAATGTAAAAAAAATGGAATTTATACTTGCTAAATGAAAAAATATATAGTATGATAGGAATGTAGTATAGATGACAGCGATACTATAGTGATTATGACTAAATCATTAGTTCATGATTATGATTACTCCTTATAGAGTAATGATTTATATATAATTGTGAACAGGTTATCGCCAGCACAATTTACCACAGCTATACTACTTTAAAGAATGTTGCGAAGAGAAAACTTCAATTAGGACACTACATGTACGTACACTTAATTGTTGTAGTGGACAAACTCCATTATTCCTTGATGAATAGTGGGAAAAAGAATCTTGTATTCTTTTGATTCTAGACAAGTTATTACTTATGTATGTTTAGTCAAGTAAAAACCTTTTGGTTCATACTCCGTCTTCTATCCTAATGGTAATAGCCGCAACAAAGAGAAAAGAACTCAGATGGTAAAGCTTATTAATTTTTGTTAATAAGTGCTAAACGATTACCTAGTACTTTTAAAGAATATTATATTTATATTACTCTAAAAGCGCGATAATGGTTCTTAAATAAAAATAACTGGTTAGCGCTAGTTATTTTTTTGTTGCAAAAAAACAATTATAATGCATAAATATCAATGAATGGATTGATTTTAAAATAGAATAATGTTAAAATGTTATAAATATGATAGGAGGATATTTATATGGCAATAAAATCATCATTGGTTACAGCGAAAAGTAGCGCCGCAGTAAAAAAATATGAACTTGAAAAATCAAAAAATGTAGGGAAAACCTATACAATAGACAACAAAGCAAACACGTATTATTGGAGAATACACAAGAACTATTCAACTATTATAAAGTGTTTGGCGAGCATTGCCACAGAGTTTGAAAAATGCGCAAAAAGTACAATTGAGGGCGACGAAATTCAAGCAACATTAAAGAAGATCGCTAGAACTTGTGCAAGGCAAAGCGGGTATTGTAAAGATAGAAAAAATGACGCCGAAAAGTACTGGACGTATACACAAAATAAGATTCAATCACAAACACTCGTTCAATGTCTGAAAAATTATGCTAGTTTACAGGAAAAAGTTGATAAATTTGAACAATTGTTAAAGCAGCATGGAATAAGTTTTTAATCGAAGGAGGAATATAAATGGCAAGTAATAGTAATATTAAGGTTAAAGATAAGATTCGTCTCAAAAAAAATGTAGAAAATATCAACGCTCAGATGGTTGTGTTTGCACAAGGTTTAAAAGACTTAAGTGATAATCTTTCTGCGCTAATGACAGGGAATAAAAAATCTCCTTACTGGGACGGACCTGCTGCAGACAAGTTTTACACCAACGCTGTGGCGAATTTGAAACGCGATATAGCAGATTACGTAGTAGTTAGAGACGAACTTGAAGTGCTAGGAAGATTATACGAGCTTGTAAATGGCGGTTATTTGAAATGATTAAGCTTGATGACAATGTGAAGGCTTTTTTGCGCCAATATATTGGTACTGATGGCAAACTAATAATAGATGAATCGCTTCCAGAAGATCTTCAAGAAGCATTTCGAGAGATTAATGAAAAAATGAATCCCGAACAAGTATTGAATATGGAAGAAATTGATTTTGACAGCCTACCAGATGATGTGGAAACGGACGATGAAGACCCGGTAGAACAACCTGCTTTAGCTGAAAAAATCGTGCCTGATATAGCGCCACCACCAATAACTGCGGAAAAAGAGGCTGAAATCAATAAAAATTTAGAAGATTTAGATGAAATATTTTAACTAATTACAATAGTAATTAGTTTTTTTCTTCTTGATTGTATTTTTATAATTATAATTGTATAATTAAAATAGAGGAGGTATAGTCATGAAATTCATAATTACAGACGCGAAAAATATCCATAGATTTAGACTCCCTCAAGATAAACAAAAAAACTATACTTTAAATATAAGATTATACTTGTCTAACAGTTTTATAAACGAAATCATAACATTAAAAAAAGAAGAAGAATACTGGACTCTTAATTCTTCTGAAGAGTTCACTATATTAAAAGATGAAAAAAGAATAAAAAAAGTAATATTCAATAACGACTTGTCATTTGATATAAAATTTAAAAACTATCCTGATATATGCCATGTATTTATATCAAGCGGCAAACAGGATTATAAAGCCTATATAGTAAAAGATTTGAGTAATATTTCCATTGGTAACAGTTCTGATTGCGTAATATCTTGCCCGGATTTAAAAGATCAAGCGGCTATTATAGAAAAACATGACCAACAATCCTATATATATAAAACGGGTAATTACAATGACATATTTGTTAATTCGAAATCTGTTGAAAAAGGAGTGCTTTCAATAGGTGATAATATATTTATTGGTGGAATTAACATAATATATATGAGAAGCATTATTTTCGTTAGCAGCCCTTTCAGTGCTGTTTCCCTTGAGGGTGTCCAAGAATATGTTTTACAAGAGGAATCTATTCCAGATTTGGATCCAGTTAGCGAGGCGGAAAAGAATATAAGATTATATGACGAAAATCAATTGTTTGCTCATTCGCCAAGACTTAAGGTAGAAATAGAACCGGCTGAAATACAAATAGATGCTCCTCCCAATAAAGAAAACACTCAAAGAACTCCCGCTATATTAGGAGCGGCTTCCCAAATAACAATGCTATTAGTATCTAGCACTTCAATAATAAATTCTTTTGTGAACTACCGTAACAAGAACACAGGAGCATTTGAACTTATACTTGAATTAGTAATATTTGGCTTAATGTTTATTAGTAGTTTCCTAATTCCTAGTGCTATTGACAGATGGGAGATCTCCCAGGAAAAGAAAAGAGAAAAACTTAGAGTAGAAAAATATACTAGTTATTTACAAAGTGTCGTCCAAAATATAAATGAAACCATATCTAAGCAAGAGGATATTATAAAATATAACAATATTTCTCTAGATATGATAATAAATAATATTTCTGATAAAGGTATATTATGGGACCGTGAGATATTTGATAATGATTTTTTAACCTTAATGTTAGGAATAGGTAATAGACCGGCTCAAATAACTATTCAAGCTCCTCAAAAGAGCTTTGAATTAGAAGATGATGATCTTAAAGATATGGTTGAGAGTATTAAAGGAACTAAACTTGAGTTAAAAAATATTCCTATTACTCTATCAATAATGGATAACAAAGTATTACCAATAGTAGTAAATGACGAAATAGCAGAAGATTATATAAAGAGCGTGATGTTGCAAATAATCTATCATCATTCTGGGAAAGATTTAAAAGTAGTAATAGTAACTAATAAAGATAACGAGAATAAATGGTCGTTTATGAAAAATCTTTCTCATAATTGGACTAATGATTATAGTAAAAGATTTTTTGCAACAGACGAAGAAGAGTTGTTTGAAATCATTTCATATCTTGAACAAGAATATAATAGCAGAAAAGAATCGGGCTTTGATTGTAAAAAATCCAATTCTGAACGATATTTAATAGTTAGTGATAATTATGCCTTGCTAAAGAATACTTCATTAGTAGACAAAATCAGTTTAGAAGAAGATAGAGGTTTTTATGGTTTAATCTTTTCCAATAATATTAATAACACTATTAGTAGATTTACAAAATTAGTAGAAGTACATCCGGATAAAGGTATAATTATAAACCGTGATATTAATAATGACGAACGTATTGAATTTATACCTAATATTAATCCAGCAATAGATATTGTTTTCTTATCAAAATATATTGCGAACAAACCGATAAACATAAAGAGTTCCCAATCTGCTATACCAAGTAGTCTAAGCTTTTTAGATATGTACAAGGTTGGAAGAATAGAACAATTAAATATTTTAAATAGATGGAAAGAAAATAATCCTACGTCTTCGTTAAAGGCCCCTGTAGGGGTTAAAGAAAATAACAAGCTAATAGACCTTGATTTGCACGAAAAGTATCATGGACCACATGGGTTAATTGCTGGTTCTACCGGTTCTGGTAAGACAGAGTTCATTATTACTTTTATTTTAAGCATGGCCATTAACTATCATCCTAATGAAGTTCAATTTGTTATTATTGACTACAAAGGGGGAAGTTTAGCTGGAGCCTTTGAAAATAGAGAGACAGGATTAAAACTACCACACTTGGCTGGTACTATTACCAACCTAGATAAAAGTGAAATGAATCGAACCCTAGTATCAATAAACAGTGAACTGCAAAGAAGACAAAAACTATTTAACGAAACTAGAGAAAAACTAGATGAAGGAACTATTGATATCTATAAATACCAAAGGCTATACAGGGAAGGTAAAGTTGAAAAGCCATTATCACATCTATATATAATAAGCGATGAGTTTGCTGAGTTAAAAGCTCAACAACCAGAATTTATGGATGAGCTTATATCAACCGCCCGTATTGGCCGCTCACTAGGTGTTCACTTGATCCTCGCTACCCAAAAGCCAAGCGGTGTAGTTGACGATCAAATATGGTCTAATTCTCGCTTTCGTGTGTGTTTAAAAGTTCAAACAACAGATGATAGCCAAGAAATGCTAAAAAGGCCTGAGGCTGCTTATATTACTGAGGCAGGCCGCTTTTATCTCCAGGTTGGAAACGATGAAATCTTTGATCTTGGTCAATCTGGATGGACTGGAGCTAAGTATATTCCTTCTGATAGATCCTCTTTAAAAGTAGAAGACAATATTACTTTTTTATCTAATACAGGTGATGTTATAAAAGAAATAAATGAGGAAATAAAAAAAGATGATAGTGAAGATCATGGGGAACAACTTGGAAATATCGTTAAATATCTCGCCCAATTAGCTGAACAAGAAAGCATAAATACTCAATTATTATGGCTAGATAATATCCCATCAATAATCTATTATAACAAGATTAATAAAAAATATAACTTTATTACCAAGCCACATAACATAGAAGCGTTAATAGGAGAATATGATGATCCTTCTCATCAAAGACAAGGGGCTGTCGGTCTCTCATTATCCAAAGAGGGGAATACATTTATAATTGGTGCTACTGGTAGTGGAAAAACTAATTTATTAACAACAATTATTTATTCAAACATAATTAACCACGATTCTAAAGAACTAAATATTTATATTATCGACATGGGGGCTGGAAAACTAAAACTATTTAGAAAAGCACCTCAAGTTGGAGATGTACTAACAGCTGATGATGGCGATAAAGTTAAATTCTTGTTCTATATGTTGAAAGACGAAAAAGAAAGAAGATTTGAATACTATTCTGAAAATGGTGGAGAATACCTAAAAGACGTTGAAATGGGAAAGGTTCCGTTTCCAACTATACTGGTTATTATAAATGACTTAGAAGCATTCAAAGAAAGATTCACTGACCAATATGACGACGAATTCGGACCATTCGTTAGAAACTGCGCCAAAGTCGGTATTATCTTTATAGTTACTTCAACTGATGCTTCAGCTCTTGGTTATAACATAGATAGTTTCCCTAAAAAGATAATGTTAAATATGATGGATCCAATGGAATACAAGTATGTGTTTAATAATAATGCCCCTGTTCCTAAAAAGAATCCTGGTCGTGGTGTTATTGAAATTGGCGGAGAACCATATGAATTTCAAGTCCCTCTAATATTTGAAGATAATAGTTATAATAAAAACATGTCTTTTGTCCTAAATCAATTAAGCGTCTATCTATTAAAAAAAGCACCTCGCGTGCCTATAATACCTGAAGAAATAGATGCTGAGACTATAAAGAGTAAGGTAACAAATATTACCAAAGTACCACTTGGTATAAACACTAACACAGCTCAAATGGGATATTACAACTTCAATGATTTAGTAAACGTTATCTCTTCAAACTCTTATTCTACTGCCAAAAAATTCTTTAACTTCTTGATAGATATTTTAAGCCTTATTCAAAACAATAAAATAATAATTATGAATGCCTTGGATGATTGCTCGCTAACCATTCCGAATGGCGTTAAATACTTTGACGCCGGCTTTGAAAGAGTATTGGAAGTAATAAACAAAAACATAGATAAATATCTTGATGAGACAAAAGAAGATACTTTCTGTATATTAGTTCTTGGTTATGGGAAATTTGTTAATCAAATAACAGATTCAGAATCTAACCTAAGATTAGATGATCTTGTTCTAAAGAGTAAATCCGTTAATAACTTCAAATTCATTCTCTATGACACTGAAGAAGAATTACAAATAATAGACCAAACGGAATTTGATGGATTCTTTAAAAGAAACAATGGTATTTGGCTAGGAAAAGACTTTGATAGTCAAAATCTGTTTGAATTAAATGGATTGTATAATGATTCAACCTTGAACAATACTGTTACACTTGTTAATAACGGTAATGCTCAAAACATCAAGTATAATTAGAAGGTGCGTAATATGAATGATAAAGTAAATGTAGAAATAATAGTTCCGGAAATAGAAGAAAAATATAATGTGCTATTGCCTATTAATAAAAGAATAGGAACCATTATTAACCTTCTAAATAAAGCCGTCAATGAACTGTCATATGGCGATTATATAATTTCAAATTGTAATAAACTTTACAATGCTGATAACTTATCGTTATACAAACCCGAGTCTTTACTCTTTGAAACCGATATCCGTAACGGAACAAGACTAATACTATTTTCTAAATAGCACCTTGGTGCTATTTTATTGTGAGAAAAAAGCAAAATAACATATTTAAAAAAATCTTCAATTATGATATTATTACATAAGATAGGAGTGTTTTCGTATGCAATCAAGAATGGACAAGTACTATAATTCTGAAACCCCATTGGAAAATACTATTGAATTACCTTCAAGATCAAGTAAAAATCGTGAATTATATAAAGAGGTAAGCAACAAAGAATTAGAAACTTTTGATGTAAATAGTAATAGTACTATACTAAACAATAATATTAATAATAGTGTTGATATAGATCAAATAAAAGAAATGTTAGACCGTCAATATCGGGAATTACCCAAAAACAAATCTATAGGTGATAGTGAAACGGAAATTGGAACCATCTCGCTTGACGAAACCAGAGAATACGATATCAATTCTATCTTAGCTGCATCCCATAAAGAAAGAGAAAAAAACTATGGGGAAGAAAGACTAAAGAAATTGAGAAATACCCAAGTAGACATCTTGAAAGAATTGGATTCAGTAATCAAAGAAAATGAAGAATTAGAAGATGATGACATAATTCCTTCTGCAGAAGAATTAGATAAAATGAAGTCTCATCGCGAAAAAGAAGAAAAAAGATTAAGAGAATTAATAGATACCATAACTGCTAAAGAATTAATAAATGAGGAGGCCGCTAAAGAATTAGATCCGCTTGATTTATTAAGCGATTTACGCGGTGACGACGATAGTACCAAAGTGCTTGGAACTGTATCAGAAATTGATGAAACACCTAAGAAAAAAGGGGCTTCTATTAAAGAATCGGAAAATATTGAAGTAACCAAAAAAGAAGATAAAAAGCTTAATACAGATACATTAACTCAAACCGGAACGTTGACATTCACGCAAAGTGACTTTGATGATTTTAATGATTTAAAAGAAGATATGCGTTTTACGAAGATCTTAATCAAAGTATTGATTGCTATAATCGTAATAGTATTTATAATCGGCTGCATAATCTTAGCTAATAAAATATTTCATTTAGGATTCTTTTAAAAGAGGGTGTAATAATGCCAAAAACAAATACAAATTATATTTTTATTAATAATGCGATAAACGATTCCCTTATTATGTACTACGCTGCTAAAGATAAGCCGCTGTCTAAAGAGTTTAATACTTTTATGGTAACCATAATGAGAATGATTGTATTATTATATGGGGAACTAGATATAACAAACTGCTACCATACTAGAAATGAAAAAGGTATGGGTGGGTTTGATACCAATTTAACAAAATACGGATTGCCAGCTAAAAAATTGGAAAGATGGAAAGTCAATTTTGAAAAGTACTATGAGTTTGATATGCGTCAGAGAAAACTTCATATAAAAAGAAAAAATCCATATTTTAATGCAGTTCAAAAAAATATGATAGATATGATGTTTGCTAAAAATAAAAAAAGCCCATTAAACGCTGAACAAGCAAGAGAATTTTATAACATGTTATTTACTGCTAACAGCTCTGATTTCTATCGCCGTACCTTTGCTCTATTGTCGACTAATAATCCGTATGAAGTAGATGAATACTTTCGAAAAAATATGTTTATGATTTCTAACAAAATTAAAATAGTTCCTATAAGAAGAAGGATACTAGCGCAAGATATATATGATTTCTTTGGAATAAAAAAAGATTTGTTTGCCGGATTTACTCAACATCAGATTGACAATATTAACAAACAAATATATGATTATTATGGAGTTGATCCTTTGGACTATCAGAAGGAAAACAAATTAAGATTAGCTATTTCACAAGCTAAAAAAAGACCAAATATTCGTATTGTAGCATAGGGGGATAGTATGAAAACAATAGAAATAAATAACAAACAATATGAAATTATTGAAGATGTTAAGGAAGCAATTGATAAAGAAATCTTAAAAGAAAAAATAACTGATTACTATGATGCGTTTGACTACATAGTAGGAGATTGGGCTTATGGGAAATTACGATTAAAAGGATTCTATGATAGCAAAAATAAAAAGGCTCAAGAGCACAATAATGTAAAAAATGTAACAAAATATATCGAAGAAAAATGTGCATATGGCTGTAAGTGGTTTGAAATCAAAAAAATATGATTGAAAACCCTTTTTTTATTTGATATAATTTTACTTAGAATAGAGAGGGATTGCTATGCCGGAGAAGATTACGATAGTAAAAGAATCAGGCGAGTCTGTTACTTCTAATATCATGTCAATTTTCATGGTACCTGAGAATAACAAACAATATATAATTACAACTGAAAACGCAGTGGATCCACACGGACTCACGGTTTTGCATGTAAGTGAAATAAAGGGAAACAAAATAGTAAAAGTTCAAACCGATGACGAATGGGCAACGATAAAAACTATTATGCGCTCAATTATTTCTGGAAGTGTAGGCTCATTCAAGTATATCCCTATTATTAGTGATGTTAATGCAGCAGATCAGTATTCCCGTGATATTTCCGTATCAGCAGGAGCTGCAAAAACATTATTGGAAAGTTACACAAACGGTAAAAAAGAGGTAGCAATAACAGATGATACGACTCCAGTAATAGATCCTAATGCTATTTCAAGCGACTCTATTTTCCCAACAGCACCTGTTGATACCGATAAAGATAGTGAGATTGTTCCAGGAATTTCTGTAGTTGATGAACAAGTTAATATTGAACCTGCTGTTTCAATTGAAACCGAATCAACATCAGATTCAACTGCTGGAGCAACAGACAATACATCTGATGATGCTTCAACTCCAGTAATACCAATTGTTAATAACATGGCAGAAACGGAAGAAGAAGATCCTGATTCAGCTGGCGGCAATGTACTAGCCATCAATACTGAAGCAGTAAACCAAGAACCTGCCACAGAAGATCCTACTAACGAATCTTCTGCGGTAACACCTGTAATAGATCCAGCCATCGCTCCGGTCGTACCAGCGCCAGAAATCCCGGCTGTACCTGAGATTCCAGCAATGCCAGATGTTCCAGAAATATCAATCAATGAGAATGATAATCCTCAAGGTGATACGACAAGTGACGTTTCAAGCACTAGCGATTCACCAGAAGTAAATTCTTCTGACCAAGTAGAAACTACGGAATCAGAAACGGCCTCAGTTGATCCGATTCCATCTGAGAATTCTGATGTTTCAACCGAGGAAACAAATCCGGTAGTTGAAGACATTCAGCCTATGGAAGAAACAAATCCCGTAGCAGAAGATATTCAGCCTATGGAAGAAACAAATCCCATAGCAGAAGATATTCAACCTGCTGAAGAAACAAATGATATTCCTGCTGTAGATATTCCTACATCACAGACAGCTAGTGTAACAGAGGGGACTTCTGCTAAAGAAGAAAGAATAATTACGGCAAATCTAGATGCTGATACAGTAAAAGAAGCACTAGGAGATATAGTAAATAATAAAATATCAGAAATAATAAATGAAAAAGCAGACGAATTACTTCCATCCGCTGTTGAAAATAGTGTGTCAAAGGCTATGGATACTGCAATTACAGGAATCCAAGCCCCACTAGAACAAAAAGTAGAGGAAGCAGTTAGTCAAGCTGTTGAAGAAAAAATACAAACTACTCTTAAGAAAGCTGTTGAAGACACCGTTGCTGAAACAATGGAAAGACAATCTAAAGCTTTAAAATCTCTAGGGATAAAACTAGACTTTGGTGTTGAATCCAGTTTTGGCAAGAATGCCTCTTTAGACGAAATAGTTGCCGGAGCGCAGGAGCTATTTGTTGAGGGAGTAAAAAACCTAATAATGGTTATGACTGAAAGAGTTTATAAAGAATTAAGAATAAAAGAAGAAGAACTAAAGAAGAGAGAGATAATAGTATCTCAAAGAGAGCAAGCTGTTAACGATAAGACGATTGCTATGATGAATGGAACATTTGATCCTGCGAATTATTCTTCGCCATCTGTTGTCCCAACCGTTGCTGAACAGCCGTCAATTGTTCCTCCTGCCCCTGTAACTCCAGAAGTTCCAGCGGCACCAACATCGCCAGCAGCCCCAGAGCCAGCAGTGCCTGAAACACAAGTTACTCCAGAGCCAGCTGCTCAATCAACAGCAACTCAAGAATCAACACCTATTCCAGAAGCGGTTCCAGCTCCAACAGAAGCTGTACCTCAAGAGGAAAGTGTTGTACCAGAAGTTCCAACTAGTGATGTTTCAAGTCAAACACCAGCAGAAAACCAACCAGCTATTGAACCGGTTGCAATACCAGATACACCACCGGTAATTGAGACAGAAGCACCAGTAGCTGATACAACAGCAGACAATACACCATCATTGGCCGTTGCCGAAGCTGTGCCTGCTGTTCCAATTGAAACAACAACTGAACAACCTGCTGAAAATCCACAAACCCAATAAAATAACCCCCAATATGGGGGCTTTTTATATGTTATTAAATTTATAAAGTAACGTTAACAACGCCTTCTATCTCCGGAATATCACGTTTTAAAGTTTCATAAACACCATTCTTTAAAGTATCATCAGTATAAAGACAAGCCTGACAAGCACCAGAAAGCTTAACATAAACAATTTTATCTTCATATTTTATAAATTCTATATCTCCGCCATCCATATTTAAATACGGACGTAGTTCCTCAATCGCTTCTTTAATTTGTGCTATAACTTTTTTACTGCTGCTCATAAAATCACCAATGTCATTATAAGACATAAAATTCTTTATGTAAATATTGAATAATGATATAATCTATTTGAAAAGAGGGATAATATGCCTAAGAAAAACGATATAATAGAATGTACGGTGAGCGGAATAGAAGATTATGGCTTCTTTGTCAAAACTGAAGATGGATATAGTGGATTAGTACACATTTCCGAAATGTCTGAAAACTTTATTCGTAGCGTGTATGACTATGTATCTTTAGGAGAAAAGATAAAAGCAGAAGTAATAGATATAGACGATAAAAACAAAAAATTAAAACTTTCGATAAAGAATATAGAATATAGAATATGTGGTAGTGTACCAGAGAATTCGGAAAAAGGATTTCAAATATTAAAAGAAAACCTACCAACATGGATTAAAGAAGCAGAAGAAGAAATAAAAAAAGCGACTAACTAGTCGCTTATTTTTTAAGTGGTGCCCAAGGCCGGACTTGAACCGGCACGAGGGTTGAATCTCGCAGGATTTTAAGTCCTGTGCGTCTACCTGTTCCGCCACTTGGGCATTTGTCTTCGCTAAGACTTCTAAAGTATATCGCATTTTTAAGAGCAATGCAAGTTTTTTTAAATAAAAAGTAATAATAGAAAAAATTAGACTAAATATTAAAGATATTGTTGACATCTTTTTTTATATTATGGTATAATCGGTTTGTCGCTGGAGGGATACCCAAGTCCGGTTGAAGGGGTCGGTCTTGAAAACCGAAAGGTCGTGCAAGCGGCGCAGGGGTTCGAATCCCTTTCCCTCCGCCATTA
>JAEEGL017200559.1_pt1 | contig 27482 bp, 19 predicted proteins | sample 9134231 | NCBI WGS metagenome assembly JAEEGL01 (sample SAMN16246548, study PRJNA631951) | gut metagenome | biome: gut microbiome; feature: rumen; material: fiber-attached | host: Bos | place: Iran: Karaj | collected 2018-10
GGAGGCGCCGCCCGAACAGCGCGATGCCCGTGTCGGCGTCGAAGGGGGGGGGGGTGACGTCCATATGGAGCCTGGCGCCGTCCAGGAAGGCCCGGCACACGGTAAAGGCCCGGCCGCTGCCCTTGCCGCCCACGCCCGGGATCTGACCCCGGCAGGCCTTGCCGTCGCAGACCGGGCAGACGCGGCAGACGCCCTCGAGCGTTTGCTTTGCAGTTGTTAAGATGTCGTTGTAGGTGGTCATGGGGGCCTCCGTGGATTTAATCCAGGTCATCGATGCCGAATACAGCTCTTGCGTCAAGCATTGCGCCTATGACACTTTCGCAGTACTCAACTGGCATTGTGAACGCATATCTTAAATTGCCTTGAGTCGGAAAAGTTTCTTTCCAGCCTTTTTCTTGTATTATCAGCTTTGCTGCAAGGTACTCCGGACATGTCGTATTGTTCCGTATATAAATGCGGAGGCCTTCTTTTCGACCATAAATATCAATAAACCGTTTGCCACGTCCATAGCTTAAAGAAATATTCGTTGTTCGTTCACTTCCATCTTCTCTTTGCTGAGAGTCATTGATCTCATAACCCATTTTCAATTGTCTGGAACGAACAAATTCCATTGCTCTGACCAAAGAGGTCGAGTCACTTCTGACAGGAGCCATATAACAAACCTCGACATGAGTATAACCACTTATATCTATCTTTCTTATTGGTATTAATAAAACGATTTTAAATCAGTGATTCCAACAACCGCTGCTGTCTTTCTTGATGAAGCTTGTTATCATAGAAAAACTCCAAATATGTTCGTGCACGAGACATTCCCACATAATTCAAGTATCTTTTATCCTCATCAGAAAAACTGTCTATGTCAATCATGATGACCGCCTTAGCCTCAAGGCCCTTGAACTTTTGTATTGTGTAGAAACGAATATGTTTACAATTGGCGAAATCTTTGGTTTGATTAAACCGAATTGGACCGATATCATCCGGAATTGCAACACCACACAGACAACAGTTAGGATTATCAAGACGATAATAAGACAAAATGACAATGTCCTTTCTTAAAATGCCCTCACTCCTGAGCCTTCGAATTTCATTAATAACTTGCTCGGCTTCACCTTTTTTGCTCGTATATCCTTTATACACGATTTCTTCGCCATCAGCTCGCATTAATTGCGGCTTATAGACATGAGTTACAGCATAGTTGCCCTGTGCGATCTGTTTTGTGTTTCTGCAATTTATGGAGAGCGGGAATATAAAGGAACTGTTCTTTAGCGTCTGCCATATTTCACGTAATTCACTCTCTTCTCCGAAAATGTTTTGCGCAGGATCATAATAAATAGTCCATTTTCCATCTTCCCAACCGCCCTCTATAAATTCGTTAATGCAAAGGTAGGCAGTTGTATTCATGAGGTCTTGGCCTTCATCAATAATGACCCGATCATATTTAAGAACATTGATATCGGCAATATCGTTTAAAAACTGTTCTGGAAGACTGATTTTGAAAAAAGCATCTTCATCGATTTCTTCTGGTGCCTGCTTTATTCCACACGCCTTCATTAGTAATTCATGAAATGTGAAAACATCGATATTGAAATCATTTGATTCTGACGCAAACATTTCACGGATATACGTTGCGATGACTGTGTTGTAACACAGAAAGAGCACTTTTTCCCCTGCTGCTGCAGATCTCCTACACTGCTCAGCTGCCAGCAATGTTTTCCCGGTACCGGCCGCACCCTCTACCATCATCCGATCATTTACACCCATACTTGCAATGATGCGATACTGCTCTTCAGTAGTTGAGAGTAACTGTTCATCAGCCCGATTCAATAAAACAGATAATGCAGGAACAAAACTAAAATCGCCCCTCAGCAATGTAGCTAATCTTTCACGAGCTTTGGCAGACAGGCCATTGGAACCACCATAATACTTTGTATCTCTCCAATATGTAAAGCAACGATCAAACAGACCGGGAAGATCCTTTTCTCCCATGTTTGCATTAAAAGTGATTTCAGGAATAATCTCCGTATCGTCCACATCGGTTTTTATAACACAATCCGGAGTAAGGACACAGCATGCCCAACGACAATCACGTATTTCATCCCCCGCACTCAGATGATTGTCCAAGTACTGTCTTAATGACTTCATGTTGCCTTGTGCTTGCGCGTATGGGCCTTCATTTTTCCAATTGGTAATTCCTTTTCGTCCCGTAAAGCCCCATTTTCCGTCCCGTCGTTCAACACCACCGCCTTTCACCTCTAAACAAAGAACTCCTTTTTCACAAATAACAACAAAATCAATTTCTCCGAAGCTGTTTTTGATATGTTCTTTTAATGGGAGTGAATGCAAAACTATTGCATTTCCCCAAGTCATATTTCTCAGCCAGCCAAATATTTTTGCCTCCGCTGGACTTTTAACAGCTTGCTCGGGATCGATTACTGACGGTATCATCTTAGCCATTATTTCTCACCACCCATTAAATCCCCAAAGAATCCTATGGATCTATCATCAGGCTTTCCAACCACGGAAGCACGATCCAACAAGCAATTTCGAGCTTCACAGCTGGTTTCCGGCAATAACGTGCACGCATGACATGCAGCATAGTTCAATGAGTTAAATCCTTGTGACTTGGACTCAATGCATAAAGGATCTGAAGAGCACCAAGAGGCCTCTTGTAACATGTTCCTGACTGTGGTTTCCAGAAGATCTGCCTCACCTTGTCGAACCAACCCGCCTAAGCTCCCATCTGAATCGGAAGCAGAGGTATAAAGCAAAATGCCTGCCATTTCAACATCGCTGCCCGGATAAGTGCTGTAAATACGCTCTTTTAATGCTGCTTCTTGATATCCGCAATCAATTGTAAGTTGTCGAATTAATAAATGAGATAACGTATGCAACAACACATATCTGGGGGAAAACATGCCTTTGCCAATATCCATGTTACCCAAGCGGTTTTTCATCTCATCGTATCGTTTTGCATTTATTTGCTCCCAAGCATCAAGACGATCTTGATTAAGTACTATAAAAATACCTTCTCCACGCATTTCAATAGCAGGCAACCAACTTTGTGGCTTATTCCATACTGGGGTAAACTCATTTGCAGACGCTTCGCTTGATGCATTACTGTCAACATCTGATGCGGTTGGAGTTACTCGCCTAAACCCCTTTAATGCCATGACTTCGCGAAGCCGTTTAACCAAAACAACTTCATCAAAATAGTCTTCCAAGAAATCAGATACATCTGTTATTTCTGCTTGGAACTGTTCCGGTTCCTCTTCATCTTCAGCTACATACCCCGTACAGAGAGCCTTGTATTCGTCTTCATACATCATATGCTCCGTAAAAGGAACTCCGGAATTAGACTCTACCCCTCTTCGTTTATTAATTTCAGAGATAAAATCATCAACTGTAAAACGTCCTGCGTTGATAACATCTTTAAAAAGGCTATCAATCAGCAGTCGAAGGAATTTGTCATCAATATCATTGTCAAAAGCGTTCTGAATTGTATCCCATTTCTCATCCAATACGGTCTGGATTTTGTTGCTCCAGGGAGGGATTGTTAATGCACTTTGCGTGATACTGAAATAAACATTTGAGGCACCTCGTTGAAGGGCTCGCATAGGAGCATCACAGGGTTCAGGGTCATTTGTTTCACTTCGAAAACCTATCCATGGACGCCGTCCTCTGCATTTATAGCCTTTTAGCGCATCCGGACTCATACATCCTTCCATGGATCGGGTTTTACCACACTTTGTGCACTTGATTACAATACTAGCAAGGCCACCTGTTGTGTTTTTAAACTCAATTTGCAGTTTATGATGGTTTTCGGGATCTTCACATCCTCCCGGATTGCCATAATGCACCCACCATTCAAACGGAAAGTCTTCCAAATGACCATTGGTACATGCCACCACAAAACGGGAAGGAACCAATTCGCGATTGTGCTTGATGCATTTACGATTCTTAGGATCCCCAAAACTTTTATAATCATCAAGTCGACCGCACTCGGGACAAAAGTGCATTCGCGGGAATCTGAAAGCGGGAACATCCCCATTTCCACGAGGGTTCTGACTCTCCGTTGCATAGGGCTCTTTAAAAAACTTCATTCCCAACAAACGTTGTAAACTGGGTTCATTAATTCTTGGACTACGAGCATCCCAATAGTCCGTCGCCGCCATAATAACAGTATATTCCGGCATTTCAGAAATAGACCCCGTCCCGAATGTAGTAATCAATTGGGTTTTTCTCAGTTTGCCTATTGATATTTTTTTTGCGTTTATGTCTCTTCTCGCACCTATTCTCATTCCTGTTCTCCTAAAAGCCAAATCCCAGATTCAGGTTCAACAGAACGCATACTGTTCATTATACGAAATCTACTATCCTCATCAGTGTCCGGCTGCATTAATGATGGTTTCTTCTTTTTGCGATACCACAGATCACCTGTCATCGCTTGTTCTTGCCATTTCTTCTCTATATCTTTAATCTCTGCCAAAACTTTGTCTTTTTCTCTTTCATCCACAGTATCAACATACTTGTAAATGATTTGCTCTACCATTTTTACACCAGGCAAATCTGCACGGAAGTTCACTGCAGCATCATCCGCCATCAATTCCGGACAATAATAGCGACAAAGAGTAATAAACAACGCTTGCAAGCCACGATCACGAGCGCGATCGGAGAATGGAGTCAAACTTGTCGCCTCAACATATCTGTATAACGCAGAGTGATAACGTGAAAACTGCTCATAATGTGATCTATCACGGGAACGATTTGCATTATAAACAGTGAAGACCAATCCGGGATTACTTCTCCCAACACGGCTTGTTGCCTGGATATACTCAGCATTTGTTTTTGATTGTCCTGCAACAGCCATAGTGCCAAGCCTTCCGACATCAACTCCCACCGAAATCATATTTGAAGCCAAGACAAAATCATATACTTCTGAATGGTCTTGGTTTGTATATGGACGTTTCAAATCTTCCTGAATCACTCGTGAAATCTCGTCGTTTGACATTCTGCTGGTAAGCTCAACGAACAATTCATATTTATCATCTCCCGAGTAGTTGCCATACTTATTCTTAAATTTATTCTCTTTTAAATAACGATACCTGCTCTGGATATCATCAACAATCTGTGTTTGAGTAGCACCAAGTTCGCGAATACTGTTAAAATACCCAGTTAATGTCCAAAAGTTATCAATTACCTGTTCATCATATCCCAGGTCAATCAGATACCGAGATGCAAACAACCATGAGGCATATAATCTAATCAGTGTTGTTGTGAATGTAGTCCCCACACCCATGATTCCGGTGTAATATCTCGCCGGTTTTTCATCCTGATTTGCTCGCACAGCGAAAAACGAATCATCATAAGAAATCCCCTGCGGAGGGAATTGATTATAATCTCTGCCGTAAAGCGCTAATATTTGTTTTGATGCATTCCGAATGGTAGCTGTGGAAGCTATTATTTTTGTCGGTCTGCCTTTTCTTTCGCAAATCTGAGTGATAGCCGCTTCATATATGCCGGTCATCGTCCCCAAAGGCCCTGAAATAAGATGTAATTCATCCTGAATGATCAGCTCCGGCGGAAGAGAATCATTGTCTACAGAGAACAATGCAGAGGTTTTTTCTTGTATTGCAATCTGTGCAAACTTATCTACAGTTGCAACCAGGAATGTTGGACGATATTTATAAATCTCTTCATCGATCAAACGAACCGGAAGTGGGATTCCGTGGTAATCACAGTCCTCATTCGTGCAACGAATTTCCATTCTTCTGGCGTTGTCATTTATTGTGTAATTAACCGGGCGCAATTTTCTGCCGCACCACGGACATACCTTTACTTGGCAAGGGTCCACATCATCATTTCCGAGTTGTCCAATTGCCATTATCTTTGTTAGAGATGTATTCGCCGCATCTATGGTTCCGGGAGTAAACGTATTTCCAACCCATAATCCAATAGTGATTTCATCTCCGGGAATGTTGTACTTTTTACGAAGTAACTCACATGCGCAAATTAACATAGATGCACGTTCAAATTGTTGTATAGTCAACAATCTGAGAGTGTATCGCATGATAACAGTAAGCCCGTCGCAATTATGAGGATTACATAGTCTTCGGAAAAAGATCGCAAATGCCGCAATTCCAAGGTAAGCCTCTGTTTTTCCACCGCCGGTGGGAAACCACAGAAGATCTACCAGTTTTCGTTCGTCACCAAATGGTTCTACAAAAGATGAAACCTCTAAGAGAATGAAGGCCAGCTGGAATGGATACCAATTGATTTTTTCAGGATCAACAGATACTGAATCCCCCGATTCCAAAGCGGCTTTTTCAATAGTTTTGCAACGTTGCATATACATCGCTTCGTTTGCAAGACGGAAGGCTTTCCATGCATTTCCCGACTCGTCTTCCAAAAGTGAAACGGATTTTTTGATTCTATTGCATATCTTATTGCAAACATCCAAATTATTCTTAGCGGAGTCAACATACGCAGCGAAAGAGTCCGATTCGCTCTCGCTGCGCTTTTCGTTGATCCAATCATCATACAAGGCAATAAAAGATCTGAGATTGCACAGAACCTCATCGTGATCCGCAGTATACAGATAAGGCATGTTAAAAACAGGATTGTCTTTAATCTCAGCAGCCTTCATCTGTAACAAATTATAGGAAGGCATAAAAGCGGATTTAATATACAATGGCTCTGGGTGATTATAATCCCATACCACAGAGCATCCATGGCCTTGTGCGTAGCATTTGGCGGTTGAGTACAGCATATCCAACTGCAGCAACTCAATATTATCGGTCAGTGCGACTTGGCGGCTAACCTGGCTGAAAACCGGTTCATCATTATAACCTTGAACGATTAATTCGGGTTGCAAAACAGTATTCGCGGCAATAACGTCCCGGTCTTCTTCCGATATATACCTTTCATTGGTGAGTACAGTAGTTAATACCTTTTCACCTGTTTCTGACACTTTATGAAGGTAACTCTTTAGAAAGATTCCCTGTACGATTTCATTAACCGAGTTCTTATCTGCGGGTATATCATATTCCGTTTCAAAAGCGGATCTTACCCAGAATTTTAATCTGGATTTATCCTTTTCATCTGTTTGCTCAATCAAATCGTTATAGCGATCCAGAGGAACACCGTGTTCATGCGCTTTTTCAAGCGAATATGGCTTGTAGAAAGCGTATTTAACGAGAACATGGACCTTTGAAACAGATTCTTTTACGGTATATGTAATACCCATTGCCCTGGGATTACGCGCATTTGCACTCGCCAATGAGTTGTCTTCATCCATATCTTCAAGATCGGTACTTGTTGTAGCCTCATCCGGCTCGGGATCCCTCTCTGTTTTAGGGTATAGTTTTCCCATTATGTAATAAGATGTTGGGGCTTCATTTAACACCTCATCAACAAAAACAGGTCCAAGCAGATCCTCAGAAACTATTCTGAGTATTTCCTCTCGCGCTTCATAATAATCCGTATATTTAGCCATATTGCCTCCTGCTAATACTCGGCTTTAGCATACCCTTCCACAAGAACTGTATTCCATGTGACAAGTCCGTCATATTCTTTAACGCCCATTTCATTTCCCTGAAGCATACTTATCTCTGAAGCGACATCGCTTATGTATAACCCACTAAAACGCTTTGGATATAAGTTATCATAAACTGTTGCATAAGGTGGGAGATTCTTAATTTGATGGATAGCATCATCAAGATCTTGCGCAAAACTATCGCTTGTTCTTGCGATTTTTAATCCAGTACTTTTTATTATCAAGTCATATGTAAAGTTTCCATTTTCGCGGTAGTCATGTCTCTGCAAAAAGAGTTCTTTCCCGACAAGTGATCTGCCCATTTTTCGGATATAATCCTGGATTTGAGCATTTTCACAAAATGATCTGCCAACAAAATCATCCGGTTTGCCAGTTTCAAAATATGATAAGTATTTAGTGCTCGCACGTGAAAACTCATCGGAATAGCTTCGTCTATCAGTTAAGGTTTTAAAGAAGAATTTCCCCAAACTAACTTTGTAGATGCGTTGTTTTGCTCTGCTCAATGCGACATAATTAACACGCTGTTCCTCGGGATTATTTGTTCGTTCAGAAATCAGGCTATCCAAAAGAATGACTGAATCATATTCCCGGCCCTTACTGCGGTGTATCGTCGATACTGTAACCGAAGCGACAGGAGTACTTACATATATGCCGTCACTCCTTTTGATTTTTTTGATTCCACGTAACAAATCTTTAGCTTTTATATATTTATTCGAGCCACCTGGAGTATCTGCAACAGCATCCCAGATATCATTCAGATCACTATTTGCAAAATAGTCTGAACACATCGAATGTACGGCAGAAACAAAGCTATCTTTATCAAAAAACTTTAACGTTGATGTATTAAACAACGTTGCAATCCAACCACTCAGATAGTCAGCCGATAATCGGCGCTGAATTGTATGTGGAATTCCCTTCTTTCTAAATAAACTGGAGATCATCAGTGCTTCTGCATTTGATCTTGTTAATAGTCCAACGTTACCTTCAGATACAAGCGTATCCAAACTATCTTCTTCAAATGCGCGGATTTTTGTAACATTGTAATCTGGTAATTGCTCTGAGATACGTTCAAGCTGCGCATTACACTCAGATATATCTTCGGCAAGAATGGCCTTTCTGTAAGATTCACAATAAGTTTGTAATTGAGAAACTTGACGATAATTTTTCGAGAAAGAATAGAATGTAAACTTTTCAGTCGCTTCAACTTGTTTGTAAAAATCAGTTGAACTCATACCTCCATCAACCTGGTAGTCATAGATTGCTTGGCATGCATCGCCAAACAATGTTACACCACAAGAATCCGGGAGCAGTTCGATCATAGTAAGTACCATTTTAGCCCTGCTCATAACAAGGTCCTGCACTTCGTCAACGATCAAATGCTCGCACTGTTCAATTAATTCGGGTATAGCTCTAAGAACATCAACGAAGAGGAGAATTCTCTCCTCATATGATAATCTTTCTATATTAAATGTTTGATCTATCTCTTCATACTCAGAATCTCTAACCCAATACAGCACCTGTGAAGCAAATGAATCAAATGTTCTGATGTCCACAAGATTTAAGCTGACATCTACAATGCCACTTTCAATAGCTTGCGACATTCTGTTTCTTATGACTTCAACTGCAGCTCGAGAGAAACAAAGCATTTGAATTGTCTCGGGATCAGTGCCTGTTTGAACCATTTTTATAATTTTTTCAATCAATGTCCAGGTCTTTCCTGTTCCCGGACCTGCATTGACCAAAATCCTATCATGCACTGATGCATTTATTACAGTACTCTGGTCGGTTTCGATCAAGGACTGGAGTGAATTAGCAGTCTTCAAAGGCGGAACCTCCACTTGTTTTACGTCAGTGATATTTTGCTTGACGGGTTGTTTCTCCTCCGCATCGCGCGTATTAAGTGCGGGGATCGCCAGCTTCTCAGGGGCAGAGGACCTATGCGAGGGGTTGATCTCTTCCGTATGATACAAATAGAACAGTACGTCCAAATATCCTCTTATTCCTCGTGCCGGTTCAATATCTGTAATCTCATATCCCGGTTCTAATGAGAACTGATTATCAAAACAATAGATACCCTCATCATCCTCAGTCACAATCCGCAAATACCTATCACTAACATAGATAATTTTTACCGGATTAACTTTATACTTCCTCCTGATCCTGTTTCCATTTGTAATAGTTTTATCTTTGAAAGATAAATACCTTTTTTCTCCGGTATAGGGAGTCCAATACATGCACCCTGTATATACATCATATACATCATCTTCCATTGGTACATAGCAGGTGTCTATGTACTTTATTTGATCAATATAAACAGGTTTGACGTCAATTGCAGCACTTGCAGTATCTGTGTCCTCTGTTATGCGATCGATATATATAATACGATTGGAAAACCTGGCTTTGCTTTGGTTTCCGATAAAACAATTTCCGGAAGATATACAAATATCGTCCGCAAAGATACTCCAATCATAATAACCATCGGTTAAATCATCTTTTGCGAAAACGCCAACAATCTGTTGATCAAGAGTCAAATCAACACAGTATCGGTCATTCTTGTCATTATTGAGGAATAGCACCAAGGAGGTTAACGCATCTCCTATGTAATAAATACCTCCATCCCATTTGAGCGTGTCATTGGCGTAAACAAATGTTGGAGGAGTTATGAACCATGCGCCGCATACCAATTCTGCAATTACATAATGATATCCTTCCACTTCAAGCGTGATAGGATATCTCGCTCGGGCAGAATCTTTAGGAATGCAGTTCTTTAAAACGATCTCAGTAGGATTGAGAAGATCGAACCCATTGATTGATATTGTATAAGGAGCAGCAGTCTTGTTTACAACACGGATGCAACTGTTTTCTTCAAGATCCTCTACTCTGCAATACTTATTAAAGAATATGGTATCAATATTTTGGAAGGTATACTTAATACATGGAATATCGATGAAAAGTACCCCGTTTTCATACTCTGTTTGCAGTTGTTCCCCATTGCCTTCCGTCATGGTGATTTTTTCATTATCACAAATCACAGATACCCTGGCGGAAGCAATTTCTTCGGAGGTAACATAGAACCCCTTTGAAAACTCATATCTGAAACCGGGGATAATATAATATTCCTTTTTAAATACAATCTTGCCTGCAGCAATATCTATGACCGACAGATCAACAGCTTTGTAACCCAATTCCTCCAAATCAATTAAGCAACGATTCTTAGCTGTCTCATCGTAATAATCGGTTAACGGATGTGTCGTTCCGTTGATTAATACGCTGTATTTTCTGGCTTCATTTTTGTCTGCACAATATACCTTTAATGATGCACCTGATTTTGGAATAGAATACTCAATTCCGGCAGACTGGTAAAATGCAGACTCAAAAACTGATGGAGCAACGATTCTGATGTCTTGAATTTCTGAGTAATCTATTGCAATAGTATTACCTGCATATAAGATGGAGTAGTTTTTATGGAGCGCAAGTTCCAACAATCCGTTCGGTAACGGAGTAATATCCAGATTTGTTCCGCCGAGTTTGTTTGGATGAATCACATATACTTCATAACGTTCTCTTCTTATACGTGACGAACTGATTTCTTTTCCATCTGAGAAAAACAATGCCGATCGCCATAGTCGTTTTTCCGTGTCGTGAAGTACGGACGCTCCTCTTGAAATTACAAGCCTATACCGTAATTCATCACTGCTATAAAACTCATTGGGGAGGTCAATTGTTTTCGGACGAATCGTTTCGCCGAGCTCGTTACCGTGTATATCAAGTGGATAAGATGCAACCTGTCGATCTTGATCATACAATACAGCATATGCATCCCCGGTTTCGTCTCCCAACAAGCGAATTGCAGGTATTCGAAGAACAGGTCTGTCGTTATTTAAATAATACCGAATACTAATATTTGAGTAATCAAGAGCTACTTCTGCAGACTCTTTTGTTTTGTTAGATAATCTGGAGGATGAAGTACTGACGTTACTTATTTTATCGGCAAACCATTGATCAACAATTGCCATGAGATAACGCTTGCTTGGTTTTGCTTCATTTCGAAGAAGTTGATGAATTCTGCGCACAATACTTTCAAATAAGCGAACGCAGTACTCCGGTCTTGTCTGAACAAGACGCCTAATACCCACACGCAAGCGGTAGGATCCTGACGCAATCAGGTACTGATCCTCATCTGAGGCAGAATAATCAAAATAGTGTTGCAGCACATGAACCAACTTCACAAACAGTGGGTCATTAGCCACGAATGTCCATTCGAGATTAACAGTATAAAAAGAAAACAACAAATCGATTAACGGATACCAAGACTTGTTCGGCCCAAAAGAATGAACCATGACAGTTTCATAAAACTCCCGATCCCCATTTCGTCTTATGAACAAACGGTTGTTGTTTTTGAATGCTTTTTCCAATGCCTCGGATAAAAAGCTCCAGACCCGTCCTGAATCATCTTTATAGCCAAGCTGCATGGCTATATATCTTGTAAAGCGCCCCTCCTCATTGCTGTTCCAGGTCTTCGCATAATGGATAACAGTTAACGCAACCTGCTCATAAACCCATTGCTTAAACCGGAGGGACTTATCATCCATCCGCCTGTCAATATAAGTTTTTGTATTGTTATGCCATTTTTCTATAAGAGCATCACTGATGATGTAGTCCCCTACTAACGGATATGTTTTAAATATCTTAGTAGTGAACGGATCTGCTTCATCATAGGGTAATGAATGCATATCAGGTTCTATCGGCATTCTGCGCTGAATCGAATTATTAGCTGAATTATCCATATCATCACTCCACATAAAACTGGTGTCGAAAACAAAACGCCCAGAAGCAGTGCATCAAACTTCCAAAAACCGCACCTGCAAATTAAGGTTCAAATAATACTCCCCGTTGCTTTTATAGATCTGCATATACTTGTGCCTTGAAGAACTGCCTTTCTCAAAGTATGTGTAATCATACAAGTACTGAAGGAAATTCTGACGGTCATAAATGTGATAACACACAACGCTGCCGTCTCTTTTAACCGTAATATAACCGCCATTAGCGTCTTCTTCTCCGGTCCAGATCTTTGCCGGAGTCATACCAAGGGCACATGCACATAGCAGTTGCTTAACTTTGTATTTATATAGAGCTGCAGAACCTAATTGAAGACGATCTTCCTGTGAGATTTCATCAACAACTTCACTGAGGTTTTTCGTACCAACACCACTTGAATAAAAACTCAGCAATGCTTCACCCATGATATCCGGCATTAGAGTATCAACAAACTTCATGTTTGTTCGAAATTGTCCAGAAGTAAGCATTCCCGAGAAAACAAGTTCACAGTTGGAGCGTTTCAGATAATCCATTCTGTCTATCAATTTGTTCCGGGTAGTAATACCATTAAAGGCCGCCATTTTCACATCGTCACAGCCCTCAACTTTGTAAATAAAATTGGTTCCGTATTCAGCGTTGATTAAAGTCGGATTACTGCCGAGAAAACTCTTAATGGAAAATCCACAAACGGGAGTGATCCCCGTATGTATATCGCGTACTTCAATATCAATATCCTGCTTATGAGCAGAATTGGCCTTCAACTTTCGAACCTCAATTTTATCGAAAAAATCATCGGTTCCCGGAATGGTAAATGATCTCGTACCCAGAGGAATCTCGCGATACAACAAATTGACCATAGCATCGAATTCCGCTCTGTCATATTCTTTATACAACGCGCCGTCTTTGAGAATTCGAATTCTGTTGCCAGGGCAATACGATAATTGTGTTCCTTCAATTTCTTCGCGAATAATCCTGATAATTGGGAAATAAACACCATCAATAGGATTTAGATCTTTGTCTGCTGACTGTAAAATACCTGAAGCCAACAGATAACAAAAGGCATATATTTCTCCCCATTCTCCCTTATTTCCGTTCAGCATCCTGGAGCACCTTTCTGATTTCTACAGCGATGGCTTCGATTACATTCACCGTAACACTGTTTCCAAACTGTTTGTAAAGATGAACATCGGATAAAGGTAACTCAAAATCATCCGGGAAACCTTGCAGCCTGGCCCATTCTCTTGGCGTCAACTTCCGGATATCTTCTTCGTTAATATTTCCCTTGATATGTGTCTCCGGGATCATGCTGTGCGGTCTGTGGTCAACAATTAAATTCCTTTCGCGACCCATTCCACCGCACACTATCGTGCCTGCTATGCCATCCAGATCACGGATTTCATAACCGAATCCGTTACCCTTCGCTGCATGTCTTGCCTTATGATTTCGAAGCGTTTCCATGTAGACGTCTGAGAGATAATACCTGGAGGATACCGGGGCATCATCAAGGATATCCCTTATAGTCACCTGTTGATTTGTGCCTGTTGGAAAAACAAACTCACCGACATTCAGATCGTCGCGGAAAGCCACTATGTAAACACGCTCCCTATTTTGCGGAACACCAAAATTCTTGCTGTTTAAAACTTTAAAGAAGACCTGGTATCCAAGTTCACGGAAGGCATTTTTTATGATTCTAAACGTATTGCCTTTATCATGAATATAGAGGCCTTTAACGTTTTCGCAGAAAATCACCTTGGGCTTGTGATATTTGCATATCCTGACCACATCCAAGAACAAAACGCCTCTATTTTTGCCCTTGAACTCATCGTCAAAACCGTTTCTGCCATAACCGCCTGTTCCTGCAATTGAGAAAGCCTGGCAAGGGAAACCTGCGAGGCAGATGTCAAACTTAGGTATATCCGCTTCGTCTATTTTGGTTATATCTCCTGCAATTTCAAAAGAATCATGGAAGTTTGCCTTGTATGTCTTTTGCGCGAATTCGTCCCACTCGCTCACAAAGACCGTTTCGATGTTATCGCCAAAGGCTCGATCGAACCCCATACGGATCCCGCCTATCCCAGCAAACAGATCAATCGATTTAATCTTCCCCATTATGTTTTACCGCCTTTTCTATAACATCAGCACAATCTGATAAATGTTTCTTAATATCTTTTCCCCAAAATCGCAACACTGTCCATCCTTCAGATTCCAGCGCTTCTGTGACCTCTTTGTCACGTTCCATATTTCTTTCTATCTTGGGGATCCAAAACTCCTGATGAGATTTAAAGTCAGCCTTACGGTTCTCCCAGTCATACCCGTGCCAGAATTCGCTATCACAGAAGACTGCAACCCTAGCCCCTTTAAAAACGATATCCGGTTTGCCCATCATTCCGTTTAGGTTTTTCCGATATCGCAGTCCACGATTCCATAATTCTTTACGCAGAAGCAGTTCTATCTTAGAATCTTTATTCTTGATAGCCTGCATGTTTTTGTGTCGCTGCTCTGGGGTATGCCTATCCAATTTGTCGCAATCTCCTCGTCTGTTTTCTTTACAATAAACCATTATTATTTTACCATTATCGACCACCTTGTTAAAGATTGCCGGCTAATCATTTTCAGTATATTTAAACCACAGTTCATTTAATCGTACAATAAAAGGGCTCGTGTATAGCACATGAGCCCCAATGCTTTTGGATTAGTGTAGTCTGTTTTACATCATTGTTACTATTTCAACTCAATCAATCGATTGATTTTCAATCCTTTCAGTCCGCTTTTGATTGATTTGCTCAGGATGCCGCGTACTGTTATCTCAGGTATCGTTGTTATATGCATAAATGTCTTTTTACCAAAACTCTGCAGGTTCGGGCCAAGTACCAGATGCTGGATCTTTGCGGAGATCAAAGCAAAATCTTTGATCTGTACAAGAGACTCCGGGAGAGAAAGATCTTTTACATTCACCCCGCCCAAAGCGTGTTCATGTATAACCTTTATACCTTCTTCCAACTCAATTGAGTTTACCTTATGCGTCTGCTCACAATAGAATGCACCCTTAGATAGTTCTTCAACACTTCCCGGTACTGCGATTTCCTTTAATCCTTTGCATTCATAAAATGCGTAGTCCCCCAAGCTTTTCAGACCTTGCGGGAGAACAGCCTTTTTCAGAGAACGGCAGAGAAAGAAAGCCTCGATTCCAATAGACTGGAGATTATCAGGAAAGTTAATGTCAGTTAATGCTTTACAGTTATAAAAAGCTCCGGCGCCTATATGGCGGAGTGATTCCGGCAGTTTTACGGAGTGCAGGGACACAAAATCTTCAAAAGCATAGTCGCCAATCGTTGTTATACCTTCCGGCAATTCAATCTCCTCTATGTCGGAAGCACACTTCCATTGTGTACCAGTCGAAGAAGGCGGTGCAACCTCGAACTGCCCGTCTGTTATTTGCCATACAAAAGGGCCTTCTTCAGCCAAACTTTCCAGCTGTTTTTGCGTCAGCATTTCGATTCCTAATGCTTTTGCCTGATCGATTTTCTTTTGATCGGCCTTCTTCCCTATGACCAGAATGTCCGTTTTCGCATTAATAGTGCTGACAAAGGTTGCACCAAACCTAAGCAGGTATCTTGAGAATTCTTTCTTCCCCCACTGGCATTGATTGCCATAGAAATCCTTTGTTGTTAACTGGCCCGCCAAGGCGATCTTTCTTCCGCAGATCCCAGGGCCTTCCTCTTTATAATCTTCGTCAAAGTCAGGACCGGCAATATTGAAAAGGTCTGTCTCAATGACATCGTCCCAGGAATCATCTTCCCAAAATGCATCCAGATCTTCTTCTAATGCGTCGGTCTCATCGATCGTTTTATACTTTGTCACCAGGCGGTGATCACTATACTGTACCTGAGCCCGCATCCCGGTTGATCCGCTGAAACCGCCGATATTTCCAAGAAAACTGCATATAGGGACCTGTGAGGCGATCTCCTCAAAAAGTTCGATTTCATCCAGCCCGCCGAAATAACCGTATGGCCCCGCGGCATCGATCTGAAGGTAGCCCTGCCCTCTTACAGCCTCAACATCTTCCAGGTCCCATTCCCGATCCCTCGATGATTCATCAGATCGATCGTAATGCCGGATGATTTTCAATGCATCAGACAGATCCTCTTCAGACCCTCGTATTTCAATATGGGTGTTTATATCAGCTGACATGTTTTTTATCCCTCACATAATCTATTGTGCTTGCAACATTCCTTTATCCTCTAATACTGCATAAAAACAAGGCATCGACATCATTTTATCGATCAATTCATGATAATGCGTTTCATTCCAACTCACATTGAATATCTGGTCAAACTGCTTATACTTCTCGCCTGTATTTAAGATACTCTCCCCAGATCTCAAATCTTTCCTTCACCGATCTTAATTCTCTTCGCATCAGGATAAGAATCGGCTATTTCTTCAAAAAATCGCACTTCCCCAAAGAATGTATCATCATACTCCAAATCATCGCCGTCGTTGACATCATACTTTGTGTAAGTCCCGTTTCCATCCTTTACGTCTATACTTGCGTAGCTTATATCCAGTTCACCCTCGTCCATCACGGTTCCGGAGGATATCTTTGCCGTAGCGTCAGCATTTATCTGCTCTCTGCTTTTACATATTAATTTAATCAGATTCAGGACACCAATAAACTGCTGATCTTCTTCCGTATCTTCTTCAGATTCGTTTTCCGAAGCCATTTCAAGGGCGTCATTTATCAATCGGGAAATATCACTGTAACTTGAATACTCGCAATCTATGAATTCATCATGGACTTCTTCCCATATTCCTTCGTATTCTTCTGAAGAAGGTGATGGAAGGCCATATAAAAGCAGGCGGCATAAGGAAAGTGCGACATCCGGCTTGATTGCCCAAGGCACTCCGATACCGCCCCCATCTACTCCTTCTACCTCGGCAAAAACACTTTTGTCAAGGTGAGCTTTCTTAAGCAATTCATCAAGAGTATCTGACTTGACGTTTATAGCCACAAACCCACTGCTGGAACTGTTTGTCACAAAATCTGTTCTTATTTTCATTCCAAACCCTCCCCTCGTAATCCAAATATATCAATCCGGTAAACCCACAAAATCCAAAGAAACACCGTTTTTCTCCGCAATTCTCTCAATTTCTTTATATAATTCATCATATACTTCTCTTATATCATCGGCAACCTTAATGGGGCCACTATAACTATCATATTCATAATACGCTTGTTTCGCGATTGAATTTAAACGCTTTTCTTCGGCTTTTGTAAGACTATCCTTTTTTTCAATATCGAACATACCTTGTTGCGTCACATAAAACATCAGGCCACCATACTCCTCAAAGTATTTCATAAAAAAGAATTGGATGGTCTCGTCTTTGGCTTCCCTTGTAGTTTCAGCAAATATTACAACACTCTCATCGCCAAAAACCTCTATATACTTACAGCAAGATCGTATTTTTCCGATATTATCTTTGCCGAAGTCGCTCACATTAACCTTTGATGATAATGCTTCTTTAATGGATTGCGGTTCCACCGGTCCACCGAATAGTTCAATGAACTCTTGTTCCGTGATGATTGGCAAACCTAACTTCTTAGCGGTTCGATTCTTAACAGACATGGATTCAATATCATTATTCACCAAATACTCTTCATCTCCATTAATCTTGTCCGAAACCTTGCCGCCGTTTTCTTTCACGTACGCTTTAAACTCTTCACGGTTCTTAAACTGATAGACCTTTCCGGTGATCACAAATTTTTTTCCTTTTAGATTATTTGCTGCATCGCTCTTCTGTCCGGGATCTTTTTCGCTGCCTGCTGCTTTGATTGGCATTTGAATATCTGCCGCAGTTGAAATCCACATCGCAGGTCTTACGCCAAGCGTGCAATCATAATTCTTCCAAGTAAAAGACCCATCACCAAATTGGTTACTGTTGATCCTTCCGGTATCTGTGCAGTACTGAAAACTATCTGCGCCTTTTGAATAGGAACGTAAGCCCCAATGCCATGCATGATCGGGACCAAGCCTGTCACTTTTGTCTGGGTAATACTTTTTAAGCTCTTTTGCAGAAAGCAAGAAGACTCTATCCGTTGAAACTCTTTTATTGCCTTCCCGATCCGGCTCATTGATGACCGTCGGCATGATCAGATCCTGCTCTTCTTTTATAAAAGCCGTTGAGAAGAAAACTGTGTCTAACCATTCGCGGATGAGGCTGTCACACCAGGGCGTCGATACTTTTGCTTCATGAAACGGTTTATGATCCAGCACATATCTGCTGAAAACCAGTATCGCTGTCCCTGCTTTATCAATCACTTCCCATTCGATTCTTTTTATACCTTTGCCCTTTTCTTGAGGGTAGGCGCCAAAAAAGAATGTGTCGCCGACTTGCAGTTCTTGTAATTGTCCAAGTTGTGAAATACGGTCTTCCCGAAATGCTTCCGCAGGATTCTGTGCGTCAGATATATTTGAATTTACTTTAGAATTAGGGGAAAACTCCGGGGAGCCAAATCGATCCGCAAATTCATCTTCGGTAATAACAGAAACGCCTAATGTCTTCGCTTTCAAGTTCTTTGCACTTATGGAATCGGCATCGTTATTCACCAAATAATCTACTTTTTCGTTCACACTGTCTGTAACATGACCGCCTCCTGCTATTACATATTCCTTGAAGGCCTCTCTGTTCTTAAAGATATGAACTTTCCCGGTGATCGCAAAAGTCATCCCGAAAAGCGAGGAATCCAGGAACTTGCATTCCCGCCTGTCCGGGATCATCAATTTTCCGCCGCAGCCGCCATTGGGATATTCCTCAAATGCAAAACCGGATTCTTTTCCCGTATACTCATGTGTATTCCGGTCATAAGTGAACTCTTCCAGATGCTTCATTCCGCCCATGAATTCGGATTCGAAAACACGGATCCGTTTTATCGCATCCATAGACGACAGCTTTTCTATGTTGCTTATAAAGGCTTTCGCGGACGAAGACTCGGATTCTTTCGAGAAAACTTCAACCTCTATTTCTTCGCCTTCCTCCCAATCATCCTCATCCCAATCTTCATCATCTTCGTCCTCATCATAAGCAGCGTAAACGGTTCCGATAACACCCTTTTGCAATAAAGAGATCAATTCATCAAGCGAAGATGCTTCCCCCATGATTTTAGGGCTCAATTTGGCTTTTACCGTTGAAAACGGACCAAAAGATTCGCCGCAATTGCTCTGGTTCTTAAACTGAAGTACATTCCCGTCCGTCAATTCCAGTTCGATCTGTATCGTAAAGCTGCTGCTGCTGGAATTGGTCACAAAGTCTGTTCTAACCTTCATAATCTTTCTCCCTTACGCTAATCGATCGAAATCATACTTTTTTTTTGAATTTCACCGGTCGCCATGTCCATGGTAGTGCCAATTGTTGCATCAAATGCACATATGGAATCATTCTTCATACAAAACCAGTTAGGATTTCAATAACCCTAAAAAATCATCTTCTGTGAGTAGAGTAATTTCGTTCCCTTGTTCGATCAACTCTTTTGCGTGTTTGAGGTTTGTCGTTTGTTGATCACTCTCCGATTTATACAGAAGATAGTTTGTTTTAATAGTTGTCCGGCTCTTTACGACTCCACCCGAATCCTCTATCAACTTAACATACCTATTACCATCCTCATCATCAAAACCAGATAAAACCCATACACTTCCTTCAATCCATCCAATTGGCTTCTGCTCCTGATCAGGGTTATTTGCAGCAACCTTATTTAAAAACTCCCCCTCCGTGAGGATAACGATATTTTTCCCCTGTTCAACAAGCTCTTTTGCACGCTTAAGCTTTACAGTTTCATGATCATAGCTCGGATTATAGATCAGATAGTTTGTTTTAAGCACAGTGCTGCTTTTCACAATACCCCCGGAATCTTCTATCATCTTCACATATTTAGCTTCAGTGGCATCATCAAAGCCTGTTAAAACGAAAATCTTATCCTTTATCTCATCAAGAAATGCTGAATGATGAGCCGGGTCACTGCTGGCTGTCCATTGATTATCTCGCCAGTACTCTATAGTTACTTCCCCCAGACCGTATTTCTCAAACCATTCCAAGACGGTCATGTCCTCAAACCCAACCTCATAGGCCATACCGTAGATATCATCATATGGAGTCTCATCCAGATATCTATAGCGGAATGCATCCTCGGAGAGAATTGGAATACAGGCATCCCGGATCGTTTTGAGTTCCGCCGCGTTCTTTTTTATGTTGCCGCAGATTGCATAACGGGTTTTTTCGGTAATAGTTTCAGTAATTGAACCTCCGTGTGTGTTTATGAAGTCTGTAATGGCTTCTCTGTCACCGAACTCATCCATGCCGCCGACAAAATAAAACTCCATTCCCGAGATATCTTCACCTTTATACGCATTATCGTCGTATGTTTCTTCGACACAGATAGTCAGCTTTTTCTTTTTGTTGATTCTGACATACTCAAATGGCCCATATGAGCCGTCGTCAAATTCGGCATGATCGATTTCCACAGATTGAAGATCCCCATCGTTCAATTCATCTTTATCGAACTCTTCTTCAATTTCTCCCGCGTTCTGCAGCATGAAAAGTAAATATTCTGAAACGGAAGCGTAGTCAAAACGGAAGTCATCAACAAATGGGATTTCATCGTTTTCGAATTCATCATAAGCCGCACCGATTGCCTCATCGATCATTTCGTTTAACTCGCTCGCAGATTCTAACTCCAGAAGATTCTGCATACGACGGCTTTTAACCTTCACCGTAATAAAGCTGCTGCTGCTGGAATTTGTCACAAAATCTGTTCTGATCTTCATAACCATTCTCCTTTAACCTAACCGATCGAACCAATATTCCCTTTTGATCTCGCCGGTTGTCATGTCCACAATTGTGTCAACGGTTGCCTGGAATGCGGATATTGTGTCATTTTCCAGATGATCAATTAGATCCCCTACAGCATCTTCCTCTATAATTGTCTTTAAATAATCCTCAATCTCAGGTAATTGATCTCCTTCGTATACGCCATAAAAATCGCTTCCATATTTCTTTGGAAGAATGTTGCATAAAAATTTATCTACACCTTCTCGGGCAAATTCTCCCCATCCGCGATACAATTCATCGATTGTCAAAGATTTGATCTCGTCCTTGCTCTTTATGCCGTCCATTTTCGATTCAAATCTACTGAATTCATCGAAAATTTGGTCTATATATGAACCTCCCCAAACATTATAATCACTATCAGGGTCAATGTTTTTTAATGCTTTAAGGAGCTGATTGGTAGTTTTTATCTTATAATCTTCGCAAAAATCAAAGAACATATCTGTTAAATCTATTGAATTTACAAATAAGTTCTTAATCTCTTCGATCGTTTTGCAATCACCAAACGCCTTAATAAACTTATTTACGTTTGAATTCAAGCAAATATAAACATCGCCGGTCCCATCTTCACCTTTAGGATAAAATCTCAACCAAACATTTTTCTTATCTTTCAACTGTAGCCCCAAACTGACACAATAAGAGCTGCTGCTGGAATTCGTCACGAAGTCGGTTCTGATTTTCATTGTACTCCTCCTTCAGATATATCCTCTTCAACGTATATGAACAATTTGATCCGGTACACGCAGCTTCCCTTTATTCTTTAATGGTGTTCACTTTTTTTAACGGGGCAAGGTTTTTCGCCAGCTTCTTAATGCCTATATCAGCGAAACTGATCGTCAATACATTCCCCTTACATTGGACGACAGTTCCTATTCCAAATTTGGGATGCTCGACGAAATCGCCGGGGTTTACGTTGACGCCTTCCAGCGTTTCTCTGTTCCTGAGAGACTCGTTTTGCTCCAATCTATACTGTGCAAGCGGAGAAACGTAAGGTCTGGAAATATTAGGCACAACCGGCTCTGACTCATCATCCAGATCGTCCTCGTCTTCATCATCGAAGTCAAACTCACGCAGAGAAGACTCTAAAGACAGCTTTCCATCTTTGAATTCCGCTTCCAAAGATTGTTCTGCTCCTGCATCTTCCCCAGATATGCATCCGAAAAAAATGCACGTGGGGGCTGCATCAGCCATCTTTTGAAACAGATCTATGCAATCTTCCAAAGGTCCATCCATGATCCCGTACGGACCGCTTAAAGAGAGCTCCATTTCTCCGGATTTCCAATGTTTTTTTACTTCTTCCTCAGGCGCACCTAGGAACGAATCCAGATACCAGCAGTTATGGTCTTTCATGTACTGTTTCTTTCTATCATTTGCATAGAAACACAACACTTTCATCACAGCTAAGCATTCTGCTTGCGTACCTTTAAACTTTATAGTTGTGTCGAAATCTGCAGACATTTAATGATTACCTTTCCTTATCTGATTTAATTTGCTAAAGACTATACTCCCCCGCCTTAATAAGTTCATAAACTTCTTTTGCCAGCAGTACTTTTATTTTGCCGTCCTTTTCTTTGAAAACCGCCGCTTTGAGCACTTTTCCATACCCGGAAAGGCCTGGTTCAACGATCAGATAGTCTGTTTTGCCAGACACAGCACCCCTAACAGTGATGCTGTTTTGTTTCATAAAATCTTGTAATAGCTCATAACAGCCCGATAGCACCACAGTCTTATCTTTAAAATCAATAAACTGAATGTGGTCAATATTATCACCGTAGGATTCTATCCAGTTTTTTGCCGCATTTGCATGAATTACTTCTAAATCATGAAAATACTGCTTAACCTTTCTTTCTTTAAATGTGTATTGCTTTTTTGCGTTTTTATCCTTGATTGTTAACTCCACCTTGGTTGATGGTAAGCCGTTTTCATCTGAATGATCGATGACGGAAAACTCCTTTATTCTATCCCAGGAATCTCCATCCCAAAATTCATCGAGTTCTTCTTCAGTAGCACTGCTCTCATCGATCGTTTTATACTTCAGAACTAAATGGCGTTCCTTATATTCAGCTTGAGATCTCACACTTTCCGATCCGCTGAATCCTCCTATGGAGCCAGAAAATCTGCAGTCAGGAACCTGTTTCGCAAGTTCTATAAAAAGATCGACCTCCTCCAAATCATAGGAGCCGTATGGGCCCATTGCATCGATATCTGCAGAATCCGGCTCGTCTATCGTCACATCAATGTCCTCCAGATCCCAAGATCTCTCTTCTGATGATTCATCAGATCGATCGTAATGCCGGATGATTTTCAATGCATCAGACAAATCCTCTTCGGACCCTCGTATTTCAATATGAGTGTTTATATCAGCTGACATGCTTTTTCCTCCATCACATAATTACATATACTCCACATCGAAGGAGGCACCATTCTCCGCAACGACCTTTTCGATTTCCTGATATAACTCATGGTACACTTCTTCAAATAGTTCCGATGCCTTGAGCGGTCCATCGAAACTGTTGTACTTAAACTCGGCATTTCTTGTCATAAAATCATTCGAGTCAGATTCGTCAGGCACAGAACTATTCTCCATGTAATAGTCATATAAACTGTACCGGGTCACAAAAAACTGTATGTTTCCACACTCTTCTGAATAGAAGCACAGAAAATACAGAATTTGATCATCTGTTTTTCTTGTTGTTTCAGCAAACACATCAATAAAAGCATCCCCGAAAATGCTGTTATCCCTCCAAAAAGATCTTATCACTCCAATATTAGGCTCTCCATATTCGCTTGCAGTGACCAGACCTGATAAGTCTTGATTATTCTCAACGGATTTTGAAACATCTCCCTTACCGATGCTGATTCTGTTGACATCAGTAAACGATTCTGCAATTTCCTCATAAGGAGGATTGAAATAAAACAAAGGATCATATCCGCCTTTAAATCCTGGCTTTTCATTGGCAAGATTATAATATCCCTTTTCTTTGGCCCATCTGTACAGCGCTGTTGGGTTATCATCATTACCATGATAATCGTCTGTCACATCGTAGTCGACATAATATCCCTTGCCATCTTTCACATCCAGGCATGCATAGGAAAAGCACGGACCTCCCGCATCAGATTGAGCTGTACCTGACTCAATTTTAGCTACCGCATCGGCGTTGATTTTTTCACTGTTTTCGCAGATGAGCTTGACCAGATTGAGAATATTTACAAATTGCCTGGATTCTTTCAGTTCGTCTTCATTCAGGTTGCTCTTCTCATGTTCAATTTCAGATAATGTCCTATCAATAAGCATGTGCACATCTTGAACATTATCCCCATATTCGTCTTGGACATCTTCATGAATTGTATCGTAAATATCTTCGTAAACATCCCATGGAAGCCCTTCCATCAACAATAATCGGCACAACGTCAACGCAACGTCAGGCTTAACAGCATAGGGAATACCGCTTTCTTCACATTGGGATTCTATATCAGAAAAAATGCTTTTTTTAAGATGAGTCTTTTTTAAAAGTGAATTTAAAGTGGGTGATTGAATCTTAATGGCAACAAATCCGCTGCTGGAACTGTTTGTCACAAAGTCTGTTCGGATTTTCATTGGAACGTCCCTTCCTTCACTCTTTTTCTGTCGTTGCTGTCACAAAAAACGATCTCGGGCATGAGCGGACAGCCTCCCATGCACAATGCGTTTTTCTCGCAGTCCGAACAGGCGCCTCTCATCTTGTCCCGGAAGCGTTCGAACGGCGCGCTGTTCCAGGCGTCCTCGATCGTCGTGCGGTCGTTCAGCTGAACTTCGTACCGCTTCTCCTGGTCGAAGGAACACGGTACCATGACCATATCCGCGCCGATGTAGCAGCTGAAGCGGCCGCCCTCACAGGTGTCGAGCGACTCGGGCATGATGTTCTTGCAGTAGTTGATCGCACCGGGCACATTGCAGGAATCCATGCCGACCTTAAACGGATGTCTCCTGTCGACTTGCCCGAAGAACTCTGCGACCCGGGGATCGGCGAAGTCCAGCACGTTGTCCTGAGATCCCTGGCCGGCAGGCTTGTGCAGCAGGAAAATGACCGCATTGATGCCTTTCGGGAAATCGTTTTGCTCCAGCCGCGCAATCGCTTCGTCGATGCTGTTCTTCCCAAGAACGTAGTGGATGTTGGTCTTTACGCCTGCATCCAGAAGCATCTGGATCGCTTTCAGAGTATACTCGCTGCGATACCAACTCACGGCTACCGCTCCGCAATACTTCTTGCACAGCGCGGCCAGTTCGGGCGTCATTCCGTATCCCGAAGTCGTGAAGTTCGGGACCAGACCGTTCTCCCGGGAGATCTGCAGCAGCTCCTCGAAGTGCTCGTGCTGATCCGGGTCACCCCGGCCGCCGAGCGCAAGTTGATTGCAACGTCCTTTGCACTGTTCGGCAATCCAGCGGAAATGATCTACGGTCATATTGGGCTGTTCGACAAGTAACCCGCTCTGGTAGCAGCCGATGCCGGCTTTTACGCACAGACCGGTTTTTCCGTGGATGCAGTGACCCATTACACCGACGTCGATCAGATGCGGAAATGATGCCATAAAGGGGTCAATGCCTGTGTCCTTGCCGTTTTCATCTAAGATGCCCGTACGGACATATGCGCCGGTCTTTGTGTCGAAGGCGAATTTGAAGTTGTATTTTGTGTCGTGAATAACGTACTTCATTGCTGCTTTTCTATGACCAATCTCTTTTCTACGTTATAGTATCCGGGATGGGTTTTATCTTCTGTAATCGCGACAATCATTCCGCGGCACCCATTCTTTGCTCCGCCCACGTATACGATATCGCCTTCTTTTATCTCGTCGAAACAGTTGTACAGATAGGAGCGATTATCGCCGAATTTGACCTTGACGCTATGACCATCACCGGAATCTTTTGCCGGGACTTCAGTTGTGCCGTTCTGTTCATTTTCCACAACGTATTTCCGGAATTCATCCGCAAACAGGGCGGCAGTGACGCGGCTGATGATCTTGTCTTTTGTGTCGTCCTTCTTTTCATCTAGGATCAGGTAAGTGATGCCGCTGTTTTCAAGGGCTGGAGCAATCGCTTTAAACGTTTTGGATTTGGCATTCTGTGCTGTTTTCATGGAAACGGCAACATCTGGATGTCCGGGCAAAGAAACAAGGTAATCGATTGGATCGCACTGCACGCTGCAGGAAGGAACAAGTTCTTCGATACCGACATTTGCCTTGACCTCACCCTCAGGCCAGACGGAAAGAAACATCTCTTTGAAACCGGATGCTGATTTGTATGCAGTTTTTTTGTTAATTGCCTTCACGCTTCTATCCGGTAAAGACCCTGCCCTTTCGCTTATGGCATTCTTCTGCATGTCTGCAGCTACAGTTTCAATAGCAAGGTCTTCGAGATTTATGCTGTTACCTGCGATTCTCTTAATATAGTCTTTTTCTTCTGGAGATAATGTGCCAATTAATTCGGGTCCAAGCCAGGCACAAACGTCATGGAAATAATCCTGCATACCATTTGATGGCCACTCAATGTGGTTTCGGATCTCTGCCCCACAATAATAATAACGCTCGGACCATTCATAGTCTGTAGTATAATCAAAACATTCAGCAAGGACTATTGCTTTCCCACTGACATTGGCAACAACAATTTCTACTAAAATACGCAGATCTTCCGTATCAAAGAATCCGCCGAATTCGCAATCGAACTTATCTTCATCTACTTTAACGCCATTTTGAAAAACATTATATTCGCCAAAGTTATCATCTTTGAAATCATCATAAGAGTATTCAATTGAGTCGACTTTAAACGTTATTGTGTCAAGAAAATGCTGTAAATCTTCTCGATTGTTAAACTTAATAATTAAAGCACTCGTTTGATCAAACATGTTGAAACCCTCCCGTATAATGAAATTAAGTTAATATATTTTCTAATAATCATCGAAGATCATTTCGTATTCATCAAATCCTTCTTCACTATCATCATATCCGCCATCGTAATGGATTGATGCTTTGCTCACAATTCCATTGACGCTTTTTACTACAGTCAGAAGGGTATCTTCATACTTTGCGGTTAGATGATAATTTGCCGAATCTATATCTCCTGCCAAGTCCAATCTGGGGAACACATCCATCAATGCAAGCATAAGTCCTTCAAAGATTTCCCCACATGCACGTTTTTCAATATCCTCGAAAACAAATTTAACCTCACTATCATCTCCGTACGCCTGAATTACATCGAAAA